>ERZ779643.1061-NODE-1061-length-20282-cov-2.186582_pt1 | contig 20282 bp, 15 predicted proteins | sample MGYA00511564_ERZ779643 | MGnify/ENA primary metagenome ERZ779643 (study PRJEB29588, sample SAMEA2147114) | human gut metagenome | biome: human gut; feature: human-associated habitat; material: faeces | place: Denmark | collected 2008/2010 ... | reverse complement strand
CAGGATAATATCGCCTTTCGACCATTCGAATCCGCCGTTATAGAGCGGCAGTCCAGCTAAATCTTCATCCGTACGGGCGATACCGTCGGCGATGTAGCCAGTGATGAAGTTGATCGGGCGTCCTGTCTTTATTTCCCATTCATAGGCGTTTGCCGATTCGTCGATATACGTGTAATGGTTGCGGGCGAAAGAGAAGTTACCGGATACATAATATGTGAAGTTACCGATCTTATTATCGTGGCGCAACATGAACTCACATCCCTGGTTTACCATCTCTGCGTAGTTCTCTTTCGGTAATGTGGCTCCGAAAGTCCCCGGAATCGTACGTTTACGGTCCATCAGGATATCTGAAGTTTTCTTATGGAAGTAATCAAATTCGAGGCTTAGCAGTCCGTTCCACAATCCCAAGTCAAAGCCGACGTCGGCTGTCGTGGTTGTTTCCCAAGTGATGCCTTTGCTTGGATAAACACCCGGTAGAATACCGGTTGCGCCTGAACCGAAGACGGCATTGGTTCCTGTTGTAAATTTACTTAAATATTGGTAATAAGCAACATCGTCTCCTCCGTCGTTCCCTAATGTACCATAGGATGCACGTAATTTCAGATTACTGATAAAGTTCAGTTTTTCGTTCTGCTTGAAGAAATTTTCTTCAGTCACGCGCCAACCGGCTGAAACGGACGGAAAAAATCCCCAACGCTTGCCCGGAATCCATTTTACGGACGAGTCGTAACGGAAGTTGGCTTCTAATAGATAGCGGTTGTCGAAACCGTAGTTCAAACGGCCGACGTAACCGATGCGTCCAATTTCCGATTCGTGACCATCGGCATCTTTCCACTGGCTGTCCGCACTTCCGGCGAATAGCTGTTCAAGGGAAGATGAAAGCAATTGCTTGCGCTGTGCCCAAAACATATCACCCCATTCTTCGTATTGCTCATAGAGGAACATGGCGCCGATGTCGTGTTTGCCGAATGTCCGATTATAGTTTAACTGCAAGTTTAGCGTATAAGCGCTCGTTTCGTTGAAGTCTTTTCGGACGAAGTTTCCGTTTTCGGTTCTCGTACGTGTGCCGACAACCGGGGCGTCGTCGCGGATGATGTGGTTATGTCCGCCGCTCGTTTCGTGTATATATAAGGTATACTCTTTTCCTACCTGTTTTTCATTCTCGTAATAACGGCGATAGTTGAACATCGCGTTTGCTGTCAAGCCTTCTACCCAAGGAATTTCCCATTTGGCGCTTAACTTCGTGTTCAGTGTGTTATGTTTTTTGGAAACATGCCCGTTGTTGATTGCTTCCAGAATATTCCAGTTGTAGATGGTTGCGTTCGGCTTTCCGTTTATATAGGCCGGCTCGGTAGTCGGGAAGTTTAGTAGGGCACGATACATATCGTTCATCAAATCTTTATCAGAGTCATGAGGCCAGTAAGGTGTGCGTTGGTCGCTCATATTACCGTCCACATCCAATCCGATCGTAAAGTTATCCGCAACTTTGGCATCTACATTCGAACGGAAACTGTAACGTGTGAAGTCCAGGTTGTTGAATGTTCCGCTCTGGCTGTAATAACCGGCTGACATAAAGTAATTGATACGTTCGCTACCCCCGTTGACACTTAGGTTGTGCTGTGTCGTAAACGGGTTTTTCCAAGCGAGGTCGAACCAGTTTGTACTGTGTGTTTTGAAGTATTCTTGTTCGTCGGCTGTGTAGTAGCGGGAATCTGTTTCCGGGATGCCATTATACATGAATTGGTTATTTAGATATACAGTCCGGTCATAAGCGTTCATCACTTCCGGTGTGCGGGTTGGACGGTCCGTTCCGAATAGACCTGAATAGCTAAACTGAGGCTTTTGGTTTTTACCGCGTTTTGTCGAAACGACAATCACGCCGTTAGAGGCACGAGAGCCGTAAACGGCAGCGGATGCTGCGTCTTTCAATACGGAAATGTTCTCGATCGTGTTCGGATCCAAAGCATCGAAGTCTGCTTTTTCACGAACAACGCCGTCGATGACGTAAGTCGGATTTGTATTGTTGGGTGTATTGACGCCACGGATCGTGATCGGGGAAGATACACCCGGCATACCGGATTTATTGTAAGAGAAAATACCCGGCATACGTCCTGCCATCGCATTGGAGATATTGGAAACCGGGATTGTCGCAATGTTATCTGCCGAAATAGTGGCGACCGAACCGGTCAGGTTCATTTTCTTTTGTGTACCGTAACCGATCACGACCACTTCATCCAGCTTTTGTGTATCTTCCGTCAGTGTGACATTCAGGTTGCTTTGTCCTGCAACTTTCACAAAACAAGTATTGTAACCGATAAACGAAATTTGTAAAGTTGCGTCTTCAGGAACTTCGATCGTGAAGTTTCCGTCCATATCAGTAATGGTCCCGACGGTCGTTCCCTGGATTGAAACGTTTGCTCCGGCGATAGGGCCAAATTGGTCGGAAACAACACCTTTAACGGTTTTCTGCTCTTGTTGGACCTTGGCAACGATATCCATCTCTTTCGGACGAAGGATAATTTGTTTCTCATTTACCTTGTACTCGACATTGGTGGATTTGAAAACTTTCTTTAGGATGGATTCGATTGTCTCATTGTCGAATTTTACATTGACTTTTCTGTCTACATTTACCAGCTCATTGTTATAAATAAAATGGAATTCAGAGTTTTCCTCTATTTTGTTCAATACATCTTCTATCGAAACGTTGTTCATTTCTATAGAAAGACGTGCAGATTGCGAATATAGACTATTTGCATTTGCTGCACTAAGAAAGCAGGTTAAACATAAAGCGGCGATTTTCATACGCGTAGGAATTTGAGGAGACAAGTCGAAATATGACCTGAAACCTTTTTGTTTTGATGTAATTTTCATAACTTTACATTATCAAATTTAATTAGGTAGTTATATGACTTAATTAGACAATTATCATTCGTCAGGTGAGATTTTCGGATTGATAATTATTTTTGATCACGGGATGGGAAGATGTTGCAAGCATCTTTCCATCTTTTTGATTCAGATGTGTGTAGCAGCTATGTCTTCATGGTATTTCAATTTTTGTGTTAATCATTCATTTCTGTTTATTACGGCTATTAGACGTAGGAGACAAAAAATTCCCTACGCCAAAATGCAATTTTTTTATCTTGCTTCGATAATAACGGTCCGACGGGTATAAGAATAGTCGCTGGCCTGTTTCGGTTCGATCATTGTGCACTTGATAGGAGCAGTCTTTTCGAGCAGTTGCAGGATCTCTTCAAAGGTTTCGGTCGTAAAGGTTGCAGAATATTTATAATTGAATATTTTTTTGCTTTGTAAGATGATGTTTACGTTGAAATGGCGTGACAGGCGTTGAGCTATCTCTGCCATTTCGGTCCGGCGGAAGACCATTTTTCCTTCCTTCCATGAAGTAACCATATACAGATTGATGTCTGAAACCTTAGTGTTATCTGTTATCTTATTATATACGGCCTGTTCACCCGGATTCAGAACTTGGGGGATTGGTTTCTTTTCATTTCTGATTTCTATGGAACCGTTTGCCAGAGTGGCTTGTATTTCGTCATCATCTTCATAAGCATTAATATTAAATTCTGTGCCGTAGGCGCTTACCGTAATTCCGTTTGAAAGTGCTACATCGAAGCGGTGCTTTTTATCTGATGAAACCTTGAAATAAGCTTCGCCGGACAGATATACTTTACGATGGTCTCCGACGAACTGTTTAGGATAATGCAGCTTGGAACCTGAATTCAGCCATACTTCGGAACCATCCGGCAGTGTAATTTTAGAAACAAGGCCATAAGCGCTTGATAATTCCACCTGTTCGATCGGCTGATTTTCCAATCTGTAGATACGCTGGTAAAAGTAGATACTGCTAATTAAGGCTGGAATGAGCAATATGGCTGCCGTGTAACGAAAATAGCGACCGATCTTTTGTCGGAACCGGTTTTTCTGCATGGTTCTCGATACATTTTTCCAGTGGTTGTCTACATCTATTTTTTCTTGCAAATATAGCATCTGGCTGGTGTCACAGATAAAACGGAGATCACCGACCTCTTTCCGTAATTCAGGTGAATCCAACATTTGTTTTTCAAAAGCAAGGCTATCTTCTTTCGATAGTTTGCCTTCCAGATAGGCTATGATATGTTCGGTTTGTATATTCACGTTTGTCATGTATTTGTGATTAGACGCATAAAGGGGAGATTCCCCTATGTTAAATATATTTATCAGGAGTTTGAAATAATAAAATAAAGAATGGCAGATAGTCTTTCAGTTCGACGCGTAAAATTTTAAGTGCTTTACTTATATGCGCTTCGACTGTTTTGACTGATATTTGTTGTTCCTCGGCGATCTCTGTATATTTCTTTCCTTCGAAACGATTCTTTTCGAAAATGAGGCGAGTGTTCTCCGGTAGTTTATCCAATGCTTCAGCCAACATCGTTCTAAGTTCGACAATCGAATAGATATCTCCACTTGGTTCGTCCCCCTTGCCTATCTTCCATTGTTTCCAGGCCAACTCGAGTTCCTGTTTTCGGAGATAGTCGATACAATTATTGCGTACGCTTGTGACCAAAAAATTGCGGGCAGATGTTTCGATTCTGATACTTTTTCTGTTTTCCCAGATTTTGAGAAAAGATTCCTGTACGACGTCTTCACATGTTTCCCAACGTTCAATGTACCGGTGGGCAAAGATGCAGAGGGGAGAAAAGAATTGGAAGAATAATGTTTTAAAGGCATTCTCGTCGTCGTTTACAGCGATGTTCCAAAACAACTTGTCGATTGTATGTGGCAGTGTCTCCTTCATGTTTTCGTTTGATGACAACAAATATTTACTAAGTTCTCATAGGACTACGTTAATTAGACCGTCTGTATATAAAAGAATATCAATTGATTAGGAATTTAATAAGAGGAACACTTCTCCAAATGGAGGCAAATTCGATTTGAATATCATATCGAATTTAGACCTCACTATTAAAAGTTTATGATAATTTTATTATAACTTTGTACATCTAAATTGAATTAGTCCTATGAGAACTATGTGTATCAAAGGGGCAATGAGGTAGAAATAGGTCAAAAAAATAAGGCGTCCCATCACGAGAAGCCTTATCTTTGGTATATTCAAATTCAATAGATGTAGGCTTTACCTCTGTATTCTTGATGTGTCATACCTACATGCTGACATATATGGTTTGTAGGTAAAACACCTATGTTTTAAATTTAGATGTCTTTCCTTATTATATATTGGTTCATTTGCCATCGGATGAATCCTTTCCACTAATGTCCAGTATATCCTTGACTATGTACCAAATCACGAATAGGACCATGATGCTTCCGATCAGGATACCTCCGACTTTGATGACTGTACCGATGTATTCTTCCATATCTATTAAGTATTATTGGGAGTAAATATAGAAATAAAATAATCGATTCTCGTTTTTTTTCATGAAATATGTTGGCGGAGTGTAGTAGAGGAGCAGACACTTATCATAATTGACAGGTATTCTGTCAATTTTATAACATAATATCACGGTTAACTCTTTATTTTTGTTCTTATAATTCTTAAATTCTCAATATTATGATGATTCCGTTTAAGGTGAAGACTTTCTCTTTCCTGTTGGCTTGTGCCTGCTCGACGGCAGGGATGGCGCAAGTAGGCAATGACTCTCCTGTAAAGCAGGTAAAAATATCTGGTTATGTAGGGACTCGAATCACAGATTGTATCGAACATCGTGTGAAAGCGCAGGATGTGGACCATTTGGTCGAACCATTCCGCCACCAGAACGAGAAGTCGCGCTGGCAAAGCGAGTTCTGGGGGAAATGGATACAGGGTGCGATCGCCTCCTATCGTTATAACCGGGACCCCGAACTGTACCAGATCATAAAGGATGCGGCCGAATCGCTTATGGCAACGCAGTTGCCGAACGGTTATATCGGGAATTATGCGCCGGAATACCAGTTGCAGCAATGGGATGTCTGGGGGCGCAAGTATACATCATTGGGATTGATCGCTTGGTATGACCTGTCGGGTGATAAGAAGGCATTGGAAGCAGCTTGCAGAGTTGTCGACCATCTAATGACGCAGGTTGGGCCCGGAAAGGTGGATATCGTCTCAACCGGCAATTACATTGGCATGCCGAGCTCGTCCGTCCTCGAACCTGTCATGTATCTGTATAACAGAACGAAAGAAAAACGTTATCTCGATTTTGCCAAATATATTGTCGGACAATGGGAGACACCCGGTGGTCCGCAGCTGATCAGCAAAGCTATTGCCGATGTGCCCGTAGCCAACCGTTTTCCGCATCCGAAAACTTGGTTTTCGAGGGAAAACGGACAAAAAGCATATGAAATGATGTCCTGCTATGAAGGCTTGTTGGAACTGTATAAGGTAACGGGCAATCCACTCTATCTCTCTGTCGTGGAAAAGACGGTCGGGCATATCGTACGCGAAGAGATCAACGTGGCCGGATCGGGTAGTGCATTCGAATGCTGGTATGGCGGGAAAGAACGTCAGACGCAACCTACTTACCATACGATGGAAACTTGCGTGACCTTTACCTGGATGCAGCTCTGTAACCGTTTGTTACAGATGACGGGCAACTCTCTGTATGCTGATTATATGGAAACGGCTATCTATAATGCTTTGATGGCATCTCTGAAGGCGGATGCTTCGCAGATAGCCAAATACAGCCCGTTGGAAGGTTGGCGTCATGAAGGGGAGGAACAGTGCGGCATGCACATCAACTGTTGCAATGCGAACGGCCCGCGTGCCTTTGCCATGATTCCTCAATTTGCCTATCAGGTTCAGGACGATTGTGTCCGGGTAAATTTTTATGCTCCCTCGGAAGCGGAGTTGGTATTGCCGGGCAAAAAGCCGGTCCGGTTGAAGCAAACGACTGATTATCCGCGGACTGATCAGATCGAGATAGAGGTCGATCCTGCGAAAGAGACGGCTTTCACCATTGCCTTGCGCATCCCGGCATGGAGCAAGATTGCGGTGGTTTCCGTAAATGGCCAACCCCAGGATGGTGTCCTGCAAGGTGCATACTTGCCAGTGAACCGTAAGTGGAAAAAGGGCGACCGGATCACTGTCAAACTCGATTTACGTGCCCGTCTGGTGGAAAGGAATCAGGCGCAGGCCATCGTGCGCGGTCCGATCGTCTTGGCTCGCGACAGCCGTTTCGGGGATGGCTTTGTCGATGAGGCGTCTGTTGTTGTTAGTAAAGACGGGTATGTGGAGTTGACGCCTGTAAAGGCTCCTGGTTTTGCTTGGTTGGCCTTTACCGCCCCGATGGTGTTGGGTACGGACTTGGAAAGCAACCGGGCTCCGAAACAGATTCATTTCTGCGATTTTGCTTCTGCCGGAAATACCTGGGACAAGACGCAGCGTTACCGGGTGTGGCTGCCGAAGACATTGAATGTGATGCATTCGCCTTATAGGCCGTATAATCAGTGAACGGGGGCATTTTTACACACTTGGTAATCCGAAGAATGAGTACGGATAGTGGCACACATAGCATCGAGAACAGTGACCTGAGGCAGGACAGTAAATAAAAATTCGTACCTTTGTATCCCTAAAAATACAAGATACGTGGAAGAATATCTGAAACAATTGAATGAAAGTCAGCGCGAAGCAGTTGTCTATACAGACGGGCCTTCGCTTGTGGTAGCCGGAGCCGGATCGGGAAAGACACGCGTGCTGACCTACAAGATAGCCTATCTTTTAAGGCAGGGACTGCCTCCCCAAAGCATTTTGGCACTGACTTTTACGAATAAGGCGGCACGCGAGATGAAAGATCGTATCGCCTCCCTGACAGACGAACGGATGGTACGGCGGTTGTGGATGGGGACGTTCCATTCCGTTTTTTCCCGTATTCTCCGTTCCGAGGCGGAGTGCATCGGCTATCCATCTAATTTTACCATTTACGATGCGACAGATTCCAAAAGTCTGCTCCGTTCCATAATGAAGGAGATGCAGCTCGATGACAAGGTGTATCGGCCGGGAATGGTACAGGGCCGTATCTCGAATGCAAAAAATGCACTTATTACCTATAAGGCATACGAACAGAACAAGGAGCTGGTGCAACATGATATAGATTCTAAAGTTCCTTTGCTGCGTGAAATATATAAGCGGTATCAGAATCGTTGCCAGCAAGCGGGGGCGATGGATTTCGACGATTTGCTGTTGCAAACGAATATACTCTTCCGCGATCATCCGGACGTATTGGAGAAGTACAGGAGCTTTTTTCAGTTTGTGCTGGTGGACGAGTATCAGGATACGAATTTTGCCCAGCATCTGATTGTACAGCGCTTGTGCGAAGTACACCGACGTATCTGCGTGGTCGGAGATGATGCGCAAAGTATCTATTCTTTCCGGGGAGCCAATATCGATAATATCCTGCAATTCAAGAACCAGTATCCGGGTTGCCGTATTTTCAAACTGGAACGAAATTATCGTTCGACGCAGAATATCGTAAATGCGGCGAACAGTTTGATACATAAGAATACGAAGCAGATCCCCAAAACCGTTTATTCAGAAAAGGAGGAGGGTAGCAAGGTCTCCATTTGTTCGTCCTATTCCGATTATGAAGAGGGATATGCCGTTGCTGGTAAGATTAACGATATGAGGATGCAGAATTACGATTATGCTGATTTTGCCATCCTGTATCGGACAAATGCACAGTCACGCATCTTGGAAGAGGCCTTGCGTAAAAGGGGAATTCCTTATAAGATATACGGAGGCTTGTCTTTCTATCAGCGTAAGGAAGTGAAGGATGTCATTTCGTATCTTCGTCTGATTGTCAACCCGCATGATGAAGAGGCTTTCAAACGTGTGATAAACTATCCGGCTCGTGGGATAGGCGATACGACTCTCAATAAATTGGTCGTTGCCGCTACAGATCATAATGTCAGTTTGTGGACCGTGTTGAACGATCCGATCGGGTACGCTCTGCCGGTCAATAACGGTACGGCAAAGAAGCTAAGCGATTTCCGGGAGCTTATTTCCGGTTTTATCGAACGGAATATTAAGCTCTCTGCCGAGGAAATCGCCGCTGCAGTAGTGAAGGAGAGTGGCATTGTCAGTACCTTGTTTCAGGATCGCTCGGTGGAAGGAATCAGCAAGCAGGAAAACTTGCAGGAGTTGTTGAAAGGTATTGCCGAGTTTTGCGAGATACGCCGCGAGGAAGGAATGGAGCATGTCTCGCTTGCTGACTTTCTGTCTGAAGTCTCGCTGTTGACAGATCAGGATAATGATAAGGAAGAGCAGGCAAACAAGGTGACGATGATGACGGTGCACGCCGCCAAAGGCCTGGAGTTCCGGAATGTTTTCGTTGTCGGGCTGGAAGAAGACTTGTTTCCCTCCGCCATGTCGAAAGACAATCCGCGGGCGATCGAAGAAGAACGGCGTCTGTTCTATGTGGCGATTACGAGGGCAGAACATCATTGTATATTATCGTTTGCTCGCAGCCGCTTTAAAAACGGACAGACAACAATGTGTATTCCGAGCCGTTTCCTGCGGGATATCGATATGAAATATCTGGAGACAGAAGACAGTTACAGAAGACCGGAGACTGATTCTTTTGTCTCTGAAAGGAAGACGGAAAGCCGGCCCGCTTTTACCTCACCATTGCAACAGGCAAAGATGCGGGAAACACCGTCGGTTGGTCCGCGCAAGCTGACTCGTATGACAGAAACACGGGTTTCATCGGCAGCGGAACAAGACTTCTCTGATTTTCAGGTTGGCATGCGAGTCCGTCATGCCCGTTTTGGCGAAGGAGTGATCCTATCCTTCGACGGAGACGGAAATAACCGTAAGGCTCTTATCGAATTTGATAATTCGGGGCAAAAACAACTTTTTCTGAAATTTGCACGATTGGAAAAGATGTAATTATAACAATTTTTGTAATTTTACACCATAAACAAAGGGGAAATAATTAATAGGTTAGAATATGGGTATATTTAGTTTTTTCAGCAAAGAGAAAAAAGAAACGCTCGACAAAGGCCTTTCCAAAACAAAAGAAAATGTTTTTACCAAAATCACCAGAGCTATTGCGGGTAAAAGCAAAGTAGATGATGCGGTATTGGACAATTTGGAAGAGGTGCTGATTACTTCGGATGTGGGTGTGGAAACAACGCTGAAAATCATTGACCGCATCGAAAAGCGTGTGGAACGGGATAAATATGTAACGACTTCTGAATTGACGGGTATTCTTCGTGATGAAATTGCAAATCTACTGACAGAAAACAAGACAGAAGACGGAGACGGCTTTACATTGCCGGAAGACAAGAAACCGTATGTGATTATGGTTGTTGGCGTAAATGGTGTTGGAAAAACAACTACAATTGGAAAATTGGCTTATCAGTTTAAGAAAGCCGGGAAAAAAGTATATTTGGGTGCAGCGGATACTTTCCGTGCTGCAGCGGTTGAACAGTTGGTGATCTGGAGTGAACGTGTTGGAGTTCCGATTGTAAAACAAAAGATGGGTTCTGATCCGGCTTCGGTTGCTTTTGATGCTTTGAGCTCGGCCAAAGCCAATGATGCAGATGTTGTGATTATTGACACTGCCGGCCGTTTGCATAATAAAATCAATTTGATGAATGAGCTGACGAAGATCAAGAATGTGATGAAGAAGGTGATCCCGGATGCACCTCATGAAATTTTACTTGTACTGGATGGCTCGACGGGGCAAAACGCTTTCGAGCAGGCCAAACAATTTACGGCAGCTACAGAAGTAAATGCGCTGGCTGTTACCAAATTGGATGGAACAGCAAAAGGTGGTGTCGTTATTGGTATCTCTGACCAGTTTAAGATTCCGGTAAAATATATAGGTCTGGGAGAAGGAATAGAAGACCTGCAAGTGTTCCGTAAGCGCGAATTTGTGAATTCTTTGTTTGGAGAATAAAATTTCTTTGTGCCATATTTACGGAAACAGGCTAAGGAGATAAAAGCACCCGGGTGTGTTTCGAACCATCCGGGTGTAAATTTGTTAGATAGGTAAAAGAGTCAGATATGAGAAAAAATAAAGTTGATATCATTACGTTGGGCTGTTCGAAGAATTTGGTTGATTCGGAACAACTGATGCGCCAGTTTGCCGTAAATGGCTATAAAGTAGAACATGATCCGCATAAGATTAACGGCGAGATCGTAGTTGTAAATACCTGTGGATTTATCGGTGATGCCCAGGAAGAATCCATCGAAATGATTTTGGAACTGGGACAGGCCAAGAAACAGGGTAAAATCGGCAAATTGTTCGTCATGGGTTGTCTATCCGAACGTTTCCTGCACGACCTGGAAAAAGAATTGCCTGAAGTAGACCATTTCTATGGGAAGTTTAACTGGAAGGAACTGATTTCTGATCTGGGAAAGGCTTATCATCAGGAACTGGCGTACGACCGGATCTTGACGACGCCGAAGCATTATGCCTATCTGAAGATTGGGGAAGGCTGTAACCGTACATGCTCTTATTGTTCGATACCTATTATAACAGGAGCCTACCAGTCTCGTCCGATGGAAGATTTGGTAAATGAGGTAAAGCTGCTGGTTGGCCGTGGCGTGAAGGAATTCCAGCTGATTGCTCAGGATTTGACATTCTATGGTGTCGATTTATACAAGCGGATGGCGCTACCTGAATTAGTAGAGCGCATTTCGGATGTACCTGGAGTAGAATGGATTCGTCTGCACTATGGATATCCGACTCATTTTCCTTTGGATCTGTTGCGCGTGATGCGTGAACGGGAGAATGTATGCAAATACATGGATATTGCCTTGCAGCATATCAGCGACAATATGTTGAAGCTGATGAGGCGGAACATCACAAAGGCAGAGACCTACGAGCTGATAGAACGGATGCGCAGTGAAGTGCCCGGCATCCATCTGAGGACAACCCTGATGGTTGGACATCCGGGAGAAACCGATGCCGACTTTGAAGAGTTGCTGGAGTTTGTCCGGAAAGCTCGCTTCGAACGGATGGGCGCCTTTGCGTACAGCCATGAAGAAGGAACGTATGCTTATAAACATTACACAGACGATATTCTACAGGAAGTGAAACAGGAACGCTTGGATACGCTGATGCGCATTCAGGAACGCATATCGTTGGATGTGAATCGCTCAAAAATAGACAAGGTTTTTAAAGTCATGCTGGACCGGGAAGAAGAGGACTTCTTCGTAGGGCGCACGGAATATGATTCTCCGGAAGTTGATCCGGAAGTCTTAATCCGCAAAGACCAGGTTTTGACACCGGGTGAATTTTATCAGGTCCAGATTGAAGATGCCCAGGCTTTTGAACTATATGGTAAAGCTTTATTAAAATAAATGTCGATTTGTTTGTTTAATATCAAAGAAATGACTAATATAGCAACTGATATACAAAGTTTACCTTCCATGAAAAGTAAAGAAGTAATAGCAGAATTGGCTGAACGCATGGGCTGGACTTCGAAAGAAGTAACAGAAATGCTTTCTGCGCTTGGTTCTGCTATCGGAACAAAGCTGATGGAAGGAGATTCTGTTAATCTGTCTTCTTTCGGACAGTTTGAGGTACGGAAGAAAATGGAACGTATATCAGTCAATCCAACAAATGGCAAGCGTTATTTGGTTCCTCCGAAACTGGTGCCGGTCTTTAAACCGGCCTCTGTAATGAAAGGACGCTTAAAGGAAATGGAAAATAATGAATAATCGACTTTCCATACAGGATTTGGCTTCGATTTTGTCTGCTCAGACAGGTAAAAGCGAAGAAGAAGCTTTTCGCTTTTTACAGGAGTTTATAGCTGTTGTCAGTGATGGCGTGTATAACGACAAACTGGTGAAAGTGAAAGGACTGGGTACCTTTAAGATTATCCGGGTTGAGGAACGTGCCAGTGTGTCGGTCAATTCAGGAGAGCGGTTTGTCATCCCTTCGCATTTTAAATTCACATTCACTCCAGATAAAGAATTGAAAGAGTTGGTGAACAAGCCTTTTTCACTCTTTGATACGGTTGAATTAAATGAGAATATTAATTTCTCGGATGTGGATGTTTCATCAGAATTGAATGCAACAGAAGAAACTTCGGACGAATCTTCGGAAGAAATACTGCCGGACATAGTTCCTGTTAACACTCCAGAAAAAACAAAAGAAGTGGATGTGTCCGGAAAAGAAGAAGAGCCTGTGGCTGTTTCCGCAGCACCAGAAATTGAAAATCAAGCAGATTTAGTCAGCTCTGAACCAGAGCAGGCCGTCGGGAATGGAAACAAATCTGATTCTGATGAGGAACAGATAGTTCCTGAGAAGCCTACAATTGTGTCTGTTTCAAAAGTTGAAAAGAAACATTTCAAAACAAGCAAGCTGCTATTCCCGCTTGCTTGTTTATTGGTCATTCTCGTTTTGGGAATAATTTATATTGTCTGTTTGAGTGGCCGGCCTACATTTAATTATACTCCACAAAAGCTTCAGGCAGAGGTTGCCGATTCGGTTGTTCGAACTGATTCTGCTGTTTCTGCCGATTTTGGGCAAGTTGAAATGGTTGATTCAACAATCACAGCAACCGATACTATTGTTGCCCCAGTTCCAACTGTCGCCCATGATGAGGATAGAACGAAGTCTGATGTCTTAGCTTTAGTGACGATCAAGGCTGGAGACCGTTTAGCTTCGTTTGCCAAACAATATTTCGGGCATAAATTTTTCTGGGTTTATATTTATGACTTTAATAAAGATATTATCGAGGATCCGAACAACATTCCTATTGGAACAGAATTGCGGATTCCTGATCCTGGATTGTATGGAATTGATTCGACCGATCGAAGTTCAATTGACAAAGCTGCTGCCTTACAATCCCAGATATTGAGTAAGTATAGCAGATAGCTGGGTGCCATAGTGCTAATCGGTTTGAACCTTAATTATATAGACTTACGACAGCCCTTTTTATCCGAGAATAACCGGCTGTCTAAAATTTGAATGATGATGAAAGCAGACGTGAAAAAAGTAGTAACTTGTTGTGTTTTGTTGGCAACGGTTATCAGCGGATGCCAAACTTCTGCTGATAAAAATGATGACCAGACGATTAAGCGAGAGAAAACAGCTTTCCAGACCAGTCAGCCATGGAGAGCGACAATGGATAATCGGGCTGATGTTGCCATTGTGTATGGTGTGGGAGGCAATCCTTCCGATAAGGAAAAAGATACGCTCTCTTTTGAAAACCGTGTGCAGTCGTGGCGTGATAAAGGATATATTACGCATTTCATGACGGGCATAGCCTGGGGCAGTTATGAAGATTACTTTACAGGAAAATGGGATGGCAAACCTCATCTGGATGAAGGACAAGTAGACCGTCATGGAGATACGATATGGCACGGCCATATGGTTCCTTACATTGTTCCGAGCGAGAACTTTATCAAGTACATGAAGGAAAAGCATATCAAGCGGGTTATTGATGCCGGCATTGATGCGATTTATCTGGAAGAACCGGAGTTCTGGGCTCGGGCCGGATATAGCGAGGCGTTCAAACGCGAGTGGAAAGAATTTTATGGTTTCGATTGGCGTCCACAACATGAATCAGCCGAAAATACATATTTGTCTAATAAACTGAAATATCATTTATATTACAGAGCTTTAAATGAATGTTTTACGTATGCTAAAGAATATGGCCGGTCTAAGGGAATGGATGTCCGCTGTTATGTTCCTACACACTCGCTTGTAAATTATGCGCAGTGGCAGATTGTAAGTCCAGAAGCGAGTTTGGCTTCCCTGCCTTGCGTGGATGGTTATATCGCTCAGGTTTGGACAGGAACTTCCCGTGAACCGAATTACTATAACGGAGTGAAGAAGGAGCGTGTCTTTGAAAATGCTTTTCTGGAATATGGATGTATGGAATCAATGACAGCCCCAACAGGACGGAAAGTGTTTTTCTTGACTGATCCGATCGAAGATCGTCCGCGTGATTGGGCTGATTACAAACGAAATTATGAGGCAACATTCACGGCAAAATTACTTTATCCTGATAATGACAATTACGAAGTAATGCCGTGGCCGGAACGAATTTATGAAGGGTTGTATAAGAAAAGTGCTGACAGCGATGAGAAGATTCGTATACCGCGGTTCTATTCTACGCAGATGCAGGTGATGATTAATGCACTTAATCAGATACCGCTTTCTAATCATGATGTTACGGGTTCAAGAGGAATAAGTGTTATGATGGCAAATTCCCTAATGTTTCAACGTACACCCGAACCGCTGGATGGTTACGATGATCCGCAGCTCTCTGATTTCTACGGACAAGTGTTGCCTCTTTTGAAAAGAGGCGTTCCCGTGCATCTGATGCATCTTGAAAATGTCTCGTATCCGGAAAACTGGAAAGACACGAAAGTTCTGTTGATGAGTTACTCAAACATGAAGCCTCTTGATGAAAAAGCACATCAGTATATAGCTGATTGGGTGAAAAAGGGTGGCGTATTAGTTTATAGTGGTACAGATCGAGATCCTTTCCAGCAGGTACAGGAATGGTGGAATCAAGGAGAAAATCATTTCCGGGCGCCGTCAGAACATCTTTTCCAATTGATGGGCATTAAACCGAACGCTAGCGAAGGCGAATATGCCTGCGGCAAAGGCACGGTCTATATTATCCGAAAAGAGCCGAAGCAGTTTGTTATGCAAGAGGATGGCGACAAGGTGTTTGTTGAAATTGTCAAGCGTATGTACGAAGACAAGGCTAAGGCCGGCAGTTTGGAATTTAAGAATAACTTTTATCTGCAACGAGGCATGTATGAACTGGTTTCCGTTATGGATGAGAGCGTAAGTACGGCTCCTTATCAGTTGAAAGGGAGACTGATTGATTTGTTTGATCCGAAGTTGCCTGTCTTGAGTCAGAAGACGGTGAATCCGGGAGAACAAGCCTTTGTCATCAATCTTGATCAGGTAAAGAATCCGGAACAACCTCAGGTTCTTTGTGGGGCTGCTCGTGTGTATGATGAGAAAGTAAAGAAAAGTTCTTATTCGTTTGTAGCCAAGAGCCCGGTAGAGACGACGAATGTCATGCGGGTTTTACTTCCGGCAGCACCAGATAAAGTACGGATCCGGAATGCGAAGGGTGAGGATTTGAAGGATGCTGTTTCAGAATGGGATGAATCCAGCCATACGTTGTTGCTTACATTTGAGAATAGCCCTGAAGGTATTCAGGTAAGATGTAAATGGTAAGGATGGATATATTATCTATGAAAAAAGGGATTTAGCGCGCTAAATCCCTTTTCTGTATTTGAAGAATCATTCATGAAGTTGAGTCATTAGTAAATAGCTTTTGCTTCGATGACACATTCCAAAGCACTTGAATTGGCAGCAGCGCTCACTTCTTGGAAAGGACCGTACCAATAACAGCCAAAACTCATGGTGTTAGGATCGTAATCACGGGTGATGATCGATTCTGCATTCTTAATAATGAAGTCTTTATAGATCGCATTGTTGGTCACCTTATATAGAAAACCAAGGTGACGGATAAAGATGCCTTTGAACTGAACGCCATCCCGACTTTTGGCTACCTGCGGATTCATTTCGCAGAGAATTCCTTCATCGTTGACAAGTTCTTTCGTAATGGTTGCCTGTGCAATCTTTTCTGCCATGCTCAGGTATTTCTTGTCATGAGAATGCAAATACATTTCTGTCAGCACGGCAATGGCTACGCCCTGATTGTAGGTATAATGAGCACCCCGGTTAGGTGTACAGTCTTCTTTGTTCAGTCCGTCTTCTATTTGCTGGATGTCTGTATTATACATTCCCGTTTGCAGATACCAGTTCACTTCTTTCTTAAACCAGTCTGCATACATTTGTTTTCCCGTTTCATTGTAAAGCCGGATTGCCGTTAAGGCAAACAAATTATTGGCAATAGAGTTTTTGTATTGCAACGGATTCTTTTTCCAGAATGAACCGCCTCCGCATGTGTCATCACTCCAGCCTGTCGTCATATCCTTAAAGATGGTTTCCGCCATGTCAAGGTATTTTTTATCGTTAGTCAAACGGAAAGCATTGATCCATGCCAAAGCCCACCATCCTTCATCATCATAATAATCATTGATAAAGTTATCACAATAACGAACTACCTGGCCTGTTGAATCAGCAATCGGGTAATGTTTGGCCTTGTTGTACACATCTTCGATTACCGGAACAATCTCTCTTTTATTTTTAGTTACTTCTGCATAGCGGATGACTGCCGTCAGCAGGTTGGCAGAGTTCCACCAGCCAGCCGTTTCCCAGATCCCGGTTGAGTCTGTTCGCCAAGTCAGAGAGCGTTCAAGACTGGCGTGCATTTTCGTGTCAAAAGGAGTATGTTTATTCCCTCCACAAGCCGAAAGAAGCAACACCATAGCTGTTGCTACGAAATACTTTTTCATCATAATTAATTCAGGATAATTGTTTCAACGAGATGCAAAGATACGCATAGTGTTTCAATAAAACATGAATATTTATTTTTTATCTGCATTTACTTAGAAAAACCGTGCGATTTGCTTGAGAAAACCGAGTAAAAACAGATTGAATAAAAAATGTAAAATCCTATTATTATATGAATATCTTTATTACTTTTACCCAAAAGAGTTTTACCGCCATTGTATTGGTTTTGGCTGGGGCGGACTGTATAAAAACTAAATGCGGTTATGGTGAAGGGTATCAAGAATCTGATCTTCGATTTTGGAGGTGTATTGATTAATCTCGATCGTACGGCTTGTCGGGAAGCCTTTGAAAAGTTGGGTATAGCAAGTATTCATGAAAGTGTTTTAGACGATTACCGTCAGAAGGAACTGTATATGCAGCTGGAATCAGGAAATATTTCGGCTGCCGCTTTTCGTGCGAGCATGCGGCGTCTGTCGGATCAGCAGTTGACCGATTCTCAGATAGATGAGGCTTGGGTTTCTATCTTAGGTGATATTCCAAGTTATAAATTGGACTGGCTGCTCGAATTGCGTAAGCAGTATCATATACTTCTGCTGAGCAATACAAACAGTATTCATTGGCAATGGGCCGTGCAAAACAGATTTCAGTATAAAGGACACAAGGTGGATGACTTTTTTGACCGGATTTATCTTTCCTATGAACTTCACATGCAGAAACCGGATGTAGAAATATTCAAATTCGTTTTACAGGATTCGATGATTACGGCTGATTCAACGTTTTTTATTGATGATTCGGCTATCAATTGCAAGGCTGCAGAAGCTGTGGGCATTCAGACGTATTGTTGTCCTGCGGGTTCGGACTGGACTTTCCTGTTTAAATAGAGAAGAAAAGGGCAGAGGACAAGATGCAGGTCCTGCTTTGGCATTAACCGAAGGAATCCGTACCTCTGCGTTTCTGTGATCGTATTCGTTTACTTTTGCCAGGAAAGATAATCGTCGAACGTGCAATTTTGCAGGTTGGGAATAACCTTATATACTTTGTCTTTTAATGTTTCTTCCGGATTTGTTGTGCTTAAGCCGATAACCCGCATGCCGGCACGTGTTGCTGCTGTGATTCCAGCAAATGAATCTTCGAAAACAATGCAATCTTCCGGATTGCGTTTCAGGTCTTCGGCTGCCAGTAAGTAACACATTGGATCAGGTTTCCCTTTTGTGATCCGGTTTTCAGAAACGAATGTGTCAAACAAGCCTTCTAAATTCATTTCCTTGAAAGCTCTTTTCATCTTCTTATTTTCTGAGCTCGTCACCAGGCCTACTTGTACACCATTTTCCTTTAGCATTCTGACAAATTCGATAGAGCCCGGTACAGGTGGAAATGGCATGTGGCTTTCAAAAGCTTCCGATTCAGCTTGAATCTGTTGCCGTTCTTCCTCTGTCCGGTCAGAGAAATATTTCTTCAATATATTCGACATGGTTGTCCCTTTAATGACAGCGGCAAAATGAGGAATACCGGTATGATAACGTATTCCTGCTTCGTCCCAATATTGATCATATAATGGTTCGGTATTTGCCAGAACACCATCGAAGTCAAATAACGCAGCTTTGATTTGTTTCATAGACAGTTGTAATTAAATAAGAAAGGGCAACTCTATAGATTCACCTATGGAGTTACCCTTTTATCATGAATAAAATATCAGAAAAACTGATTATTTGATATTCGGATTCAATTTATTCCATTCTGATACTGGAGGAAGAACGCCCATAGCGATTACTTCATCACGCAGTTCGCACAAGTGAGCATAGCTCTTGTCCAAAGCAGCCTGTTCTTCAGCTGTTCCATTCAGAGCAGCGCAGTGGCAACCATCAGCAGTGATAGAAGTTTCCCAAGCCATCATGATGTGATCATATTTATCGTTAGATACATATGTACCTGCCGGCCAACGGAAAGCTTTTCCACCCATAGCAGCACCGATCATTTCGATAGAAACATAAGCCGGGCTCTGGAAAGAAGAACGACCACGCAAGTTGATGATGTTAGCACCACCTTTAGTTACTTTCTGCTGGATTTCAGCCCACTGTTCTTTAGTCAGAGCATCTGTACCGATGATATCCAATAACGGTTTGCCATTTACTTTTGCAGTAGAAGCAAATACGGCCATCTGTTCGCCGTGACCACCATAAGTACGGCAGTTTTCAACAGCGTCCATAGATACACCGAAATGTTTAGCCAATTCGCTGCGCAGACGAGTTGAATCAAGAGCAGCCAATGTAGTAACCTGGCTTGGTTTCAAACCTGAATATAACAAAGTGATCAAACCTGTGATATCAGCCGGGTTGAAGATAATAACGATGTGCTTAACATCCGGGCAATACAATTTTACATTCTTACCGAATTCTTCAGCGATAGCTGCATTACCTTTCAGTAAGTCTTCACGTGTCATACCAGCCTTACGAGCTGCACCACCTGAATTAACGATATATTTAGCACCTGTTAATGCTTCTTTGATGTCGGATGTGAAAGTGATGTTTACACCTTCGAAACCACAATGGAACAATTCTTCAGCAACACCTTCCAAACCCGGAGCATACGGATCGTATAAACAGATGTTTGAAGTAAGACCCATCATAATAGCTGTTTGAGCCATGTTAGAGCCAATCATACCAGCTGCACCAACAATAGTCAGCTTTTCATTTGTAAGCACGTTCATAGAGCATTATTATTTTTAGTTGTTCTTATTGTAAGACAAATTCTTGACATCGCAGTCCTGAGTTTGTCTTGTTATTTTATAGTGCAAAAATACAAAATATATTCTTTCCACCTATCATCTATGGATTAATTTCAAATGTTTCAGAAAGTTTTTCAAAACAGATTTGCCAAGGATGGGAAAAGGAAAAATTTCTTTATTCATAAAAAGTCCTCTTTGTTTATTTAATTTTATCACTTTTT
>ERZ779643.1054-NODE-1054-length-20374-cov-2.613810_pt1 | contig 20374 bp, 8 predicted proteins | sample MGYA00511564_ERZ779643 | MGnify/ENA primary metagenome ERZ779643 (study PRJEB29588, sample SAMEA2147114) | human gut metagenome | biome: human gut; feature: human-associated habitat; material: faeces | place: Denmark | collected 2008/2010 ... | reverse complement strand
CGACTCGCGCCACGTGGTATGGTTCGCACCGCTGGCTTCGGAAAACAAAGCAGGCTTCGACCGCACCACCATACTCGACGGCGTTACAATAAAAGGAGGATATGCACAAGGCGGACTGGGTGAAAATGAATTCCAAACCGACAAAGGTGCGGGAATATACATCGCGTTAAATGCTTATGCTCAAAACTGTATAATAAAAGAAAACCATGCAAAAGGCAACGGAGGAGCCGCATACATAAACGGAGGCCGCCTGACCAACTCCCTTGTGTTCAACAATAACTCCGACGCAAACGGCGGTGGCGTTTACATTGAAAACGCAGGTATTATACTTGCCTGCATGATTACGAACAACTCGGCCAACAATGGCGGCGGAGTTTACCTGAACCATAGCGGCGCATGGAGCGACGGACTGAACCATCCCGAATACCTTATACTTTCTACGTCGGTGGTATCCAACAACACCAGCCGCAACAACGGTGCAGTATATTGCAACAAAGGTGGCGTGCTGCTGCAAAACACCATAACAAACAACGACTGCCCCACCGCCACCGACAACACCGACGCAAACGCCTCGCAAACGGGCGGCGTGTATATCGACACATACGCGCTCGTTATAAACTCGGTTCTCTGGAACAATACCATACAGAGAATGAACATACCCATGTATGCACGCAACGCCAGCGCGCAGACGGTGCGCTTCATGAACTCGGCACTTTCGGGCACAAACAATGCTATATGGAACAACACGTTGCAAAGCGGGATAATTAACCTGTCGGAAAGCAATGACCTCATGGCCGAAGGAACGCTGACTCCCGATTTCGACCCCACAGGAATGCCCAACGAAACAGGCGTGGACGGTTCACTGCAAAACGTTACATACATGTGGAAGCCTGTTAGCGGCTCAAACCTTAGGGCGCGAGGCATGACGCTCGGCACATTGCAGGGAGAGGTGCTACTGGCTCCTGAAATCGACATTGAAGGCTTGCTGTTCGCACAGAAGCCGTCAACCGGAGCTTACAGCATAAAACAACCACATATAACTCCTGAAGATGATGGGAGCTCTCTTAAAATATACGTAAACGCCGACTGTACCGTGCACGACCACGACGGAAGCTCGTGGGACAAGGCGTACCGTTCGCTCAACGAGGCAATAGAGTACCTCGCCGGCCTCGACGCCGCCACCGTGGGCGGCAAGACGCTCGAGATACACGTACAGGAGGGCAACCTGTGGCCACGCTATGCCTTTACGAACCTTAACCCGCAAACGGCTACGGTAAACATCCCGGCGGCACAGAGCAAACAAACCATATACATATACGGCGGTTATGCCGCCTCAACACACGAGCGCACGCCCCTCTCGACACGTTCCGTGATAAACGGCAACCACGAGGCCAACGACATCACTGCCGGCCTATACCATTGCATTACAGTCGAGGCCGGGGCAAAAGCGGTAATCGACGGATTCCACATAACGAACGGGTATGCAGCCGGAGAGGCTTCCCTGCTTTACGGTGCCGGAATGCTTGTGGGCGACGGTGCGGAAGTAACGCTGAACAACTGCATTTTTGAAAACAACACGGCACAGGAGGCAGCCGCCATCGACGCGCGCGGCGCTACGCTCACGCTGAACAACTGCGTGGTGAACAACAACACCAACACCGATGCCGGCCGACCCGTGATAAACTGCGCTGCCCTTACCATGAACCACGTCACCGTGGCAAACAACATAGGCGCAGCCCCTGCCAGCATGGGCACAAGCTCGTTCGCCGTGGGCAACAGCTCCGGCAATACAGTCACCCTCGCCTCGACCGGCGCAGAAGGAGCCGCCAATTTCTCCAACCCCACAAACAGCCTGGGAGCCACCCTCGGCTACAACACCTACTACGGCGGTTACACAGAGTTCCGCCCGCTTACAAGTTCCACCGCAAATTCCATTATCATAAACCAGGCCACAGGCACTCCCGCCGACATCACTACCGACATCGCTTTCAAGGAGCGCGACCTCGGCGGACTGCCCGACCTCGGCGCATATGAAGCAAACCTGCCGGAAAGCGGAAGGGTTTATTACGTAAGAACAAACGGGAATGACGACAATAACGGCCTTTCGTGGGAAACGGCCTTCCGCACAATACGCAAAGCCGTTGAGACGGCTGATGAAGGCCTGATAGTAGACGGTGAAAAACCGCAAGTATGGGTTGCTGCCGGAACGTACAGCCAATCTCCTGAAAACAACTCAGACAATAGCTTCGACATCCTTGACGGAGTTAACGTTTACGGTGCTTTCCCTGCAGAAGGCAATCCCGGAATGGGCGACCGGCACCCGCTGGTGTCGCAATACATCTATAATGTGAATGACGACTACGCATACGGGACTTACGAAACAATCATCCAACCGGAAAGTAACAGCGGCAATGTGCGCCGTGTTTTAGGCCAGTCTGATAATTACAACCCCGGTTTGGGCAATAATGAATTTGGATACGAAACAGCATGGGACGGATTCACGATTCAAAACGGCTATATAGATGCCGCGCACATAAACTCGCCTAACCGTAACGGGGGAGCAGGAGCTGCGATATTTACGAATACGACATTGAGGAATTGCGTTGTGCGGAACAACACATTGGTTCATTCCAATGCGGGAGGGTACACAGACATCCGTTGTGGCGGGGTTTTCTGCGACGGGGGCAGTATCGTTAACTGTTACATCATTGAAAATAAATTAGGAGACAACGCGTCTACCTGCGCGGCATACGGAGCCGGATGTTATATGTATAGCGGTACTGCATACAACTGCGTAATCGCTGGAAATGTAACAACGGCTTTTTATGCTGACGGAGCAGGAATATTCATAGAAAACGCCGAGTTTTACAACAACACTATTGTTAATAATGTAAGCAACGCCGGCCGCCGCGGGTCGGGCGGGATCTGCATTTGGCGAAGCGGTGGTTCTTCAGACCTTACAATCTATAATTGCATTGTTATTGACAATCGAGGCTTCCGAGAAGGAATGTACGGTGAAAGAATGATTCACGGTAATGAAAACGTAGCTACGCAAGAAGGTAGCATCGAATGTTTTTATTCGATATTTGAATCTACACAAAATGTATATGGCGGACAACAATACAGCATAACATATAATAATTGTATTGTAAGAAAGAACTCTATCTTCGCTGACTACAACAACGGCAACTATCGTCTGAGAGGAAACGATGGAGCAAACATGGGAATTGACATGCCCGTGGTGGATGGCAAGGAAATAGATCTTTCAGAATACACTGACATGGATTTTACAGACAGGATAAAAGACTGCCGGGTCGATGCCGGTGCTTACGAAAGTGAAAACGAGACTAACATAGCATACGAAACAAACAGTGAAACGAACAGCCGCGTATATTATGTGACGCAAAACGGAAACGGAATACGAAGCGGCGGCTCGATAGACAATGCCGCATGTGCCATGAAGCTACAAAACATACTTGACCATGCCGGTAAAACGGCTCTTGAGAACCCGGACGCCAACGTAATAGTGAAAGTGGCCGGCTACGACGGCGCGTCATTCGTTTACCATGCAAACACGCTGGGAAACCCGAGCGACCCGCAAAGCTACACCTACGTCATACCCTACGGCGTAACAGTAATGGGCGGCTACAACGATGCCTCCGACGACTGGAGCGACAAAGGACGCGACCCCATGACATACAAAACCGTACTCTCTGCCATAAATAACAGTTCATCCCTTGAACAGCAGGTGAACGGCTACCACGCCGTTACATTCGGAGCGAAGCCCGACGGCTGGAAAGGCAACGACAAGAAGACGGTAATCGACGGGCTGTGCCTGTACGACGGCAACGCAACCGCCCTCGGCTCTACCGGCGACAACATACGTGGCGGCGGTGCAATCGTTCCGTCCTGGGGACATGTACGCAACTGCGTAGTACGTGACTGCCAGGCCGTAGAAGGCGGTGGACTTTACCTGCTGCCCGGGGCTACCGTGTCGGGAACGGCTATTATTGGTAACACGGCAGAAGAAGGCGGTGGAATTTACGCAAATGCTACAGGCGTAACGTCCTCGAACCGCTCTCACATGGTTTCTTGCACTATTACCGACAACGAAGCTACATCTGTTGGCGGAGGCGTGTACATGGAAGGTGGAGCTTTAATGAGCCTCAACGCAGTTATCTGGAAAAACACTGCCCCGTCGGACAAGAACATAAGCGGCGAAATAACATCTACGTTTGAAGACGAGATATGGCATAAACACCTTGAAAGCGAAATACAGGAATACTATCCTTTCAACTATTCATTCGTAGAAACCTTCGAGTTGCCGTCGAATTTCGAAAATACGGCAATGGAAAGCCAAAACAGCTACTTTGCAAACGAAGAGCGGGTGCTTAAAACTTATTCCCCGCTTATAAAGAGCGGAATGAACGTAGAATATCATGAAAAACTGGTTACGGCCCTGGGCATAGCTCCTATCGACATGCAAAACATTTCACGCAGCCAAAGCGACATAGGCCGGGTGGACGCAGGTGCCTATGCGTTTGAAGGGGGTATGCTTCCCACCGACAGACTCATAACCCGCATTTTTGTGTCGCAAGGCACAGAAACAATGCTACCCGACGACGCTGACATGAATGAATATATCGGCCGCTCATTCTATACACCTCTAACAAAACTGGAACGCGCGCTTGAATATATTCGCGTAGTGCGCGAGAACGAAGTGGCCAACGACGACACTGAATTTGAAATACTCATGGCAGGCGGGACATACAAGCCCATGCTACAACGGACAAGCGACCGTCAGCCCGAGGATCAGCGGCTCAACTCATTTATAGTTCCACAAGGAGTCCGCATTTACGGCGGATTCAGCGGAGAGGAAATGTATTCCTCAACAGCCGACGGACAAAACGATATAACGAGAATTCCCGGCATTACAGGTAATTTCACATGCATCGAAGACATCAGCATAATACTCGAAAACCGAGAATTCTCCGACTTCAACCAAAACAATATCAGGGAGCCTTGGGAACTGGCAAACCAGACCATACTGTCAGGAAACATAAATGTCTCGGCCGACGCTAAAAACGCATACCACGTTATTTTCTCAAACGACGGGGCCAATTCAACCAAGACGAACCCGATAACATTGGACGGTATAACGATAACAGACGGCGAGACATCAAACACGCTCAGCAACGTACAAGACCAGGACGAGATAGGACGTGGCGGCGGAATCTATTCCAACGGAGTATCGTACATTGTAAACCGTTGCCGCTTCACAAATAACTTTGCGGTGCGCGGCGGTGCGATCTACATACGCGACGCCAGGCTGACTGCCATCAACTCCATTTTTGCAGGCAACGGAACTGTAGATGACCCGCAGACGGAGCCTACCCAACCACCGCGCGGCGGCGCTGTATATGTGGCCGGCGTGTCGAAATCGCCCGCCACGCAGGCAGCCCTTTACGCCGTAAACACACTTTGGGTAAACAACGAAACTTCAGGCCAGGGAGGCGCAATAGGAACGAACTACGCAGACGGTATAATAACTGCCTACGTACCTATGGTGTCGCTAATGAACAATACTTTCGCGCTTAACAAAGCACTTAATAACGCAATTATTTACCATCATAACGGCAAAAACAATATCACCAACACGCTGATGTGGGGTAACGTGGCAACAGACGCTAACATCCCAACCGATGAGACGAACACAAATATAACATACAGTGCCAGCGATGCCACAGACCTTTCGAGATATGGTTCCTTCAACATAAGGCTGTCGGCAACCAACAGCGATGTAAACGGGCCACGTTTCGCACGTCCCTCCACCGTTGCAGGCGTTGCAGGCAACGACGCTTACAACTGCTGGAATCCGGCCGCCATTTCAATATTGACCGATGCCGGTAACGGTACCCAAGCCGCCGACGATTCAAATGTATCCGGTGCATACGAAGACTGGTGGACTGAAGCCGAATGCCCAGAGTACAAGAACCAATACATGCACGAAGGCTATATGCGCTATGCTGGGCCGCGCAACAAAGACGGAACACAGGCAAACAAACCTATTGACATCGGAGTGTACGAATACCAGTACAATCCCAGGTTCTCAAAAATGGACACCATATATGTGGCCACATCCGAAAGCGGGCTTGGAGACGGCACAAGCTGGAGCAATGCCACATCAGACTTGCGGGGCGCACTCGTAGCCATGGCCAACCCCGACGGAGGCAAAAGCAAGAACAAAGCCGTACTAATCAAAGCAGGCAGCTATTCCTCGTCGTTGATTTCCGCACAGGTGGCTTTCCCCGTATCATTAAGCAATAGTACGGAATATGGGACATCGCTTACAATCAAAGGCTCTTTCAATGAATCAGGCTTGCAGGATTTCAGCCAGCCAACCATTATTACTACGCAGGAAAATAAAGTCAATACCACTAAAATTTTAATGGATATTGCAACTACAGCCGACAAACCTGTAAACATCGATGGATTTACATTCATAAACAAAAATCCGAACGGCGGCACAGGTATGCATGCTAACAGTTCCGGTGGTAAAATCACGATAAAGCAACTGGCGTTCCGTGGTAACAAAGGCAACGGCCTTCAAGTAGAAAACGGTAACAACGGACCGATACTTATAGCCAACACACTCTTTGCGGACGGAGGAACAGGCCTTGCAGACGCAAACAATAAAGTCACCGTTGTAAACGCCACGTTTGCTAATAACAGCACAGATGTTACAGGCACCGGATACGGAATGTACAACTCCGTTTCGTGGAACAACGACACACAGAACCTGCCCGACGGCAATAATAATAAGAATATCGCTGCAGGAACAGATAATACGGACATAAAACAAGGTCCGAACTTCATCGACCCGGACAACACGGATATTTACAGTCGCGACTACCGCATACGTCCGAGCATGACATTGCTCAATCAAGGCGGCAATGACAACTATACAATACACGTTGCGGCACTCGACAACGAAAAGGACCTTGCAAACAATGCTCGACTGGTAGACGGCACTATCGATGTTGGTGCATACGAATACGAAGCCGCATTGCAACCTATCATATACGTAAAAGCCGACCTTACCGGCGACCTTGACGGCAACAGTTGGGCAACAGCTTTGAACGACCTGCAGGGTGCAATAGATTTGGCCGGAATATATGCTGCAACACATGATGAAGAAAAAGGCTATGTATTTGTTCACAGCAACTACAACAACGACGGAAACATTCGTGTGCAGCTTGACAACACTTACATCTATGGCACGATGAACGATGAAACGAGCACATCTAAAGAAACTGAGAATATCGTAAGCGACTTACTTAGCAAACGCAAGGGATTGCTCGAATTAAACAACCGCTCTACCATAAACAGCGTTACACTTGCTGCTGAAAGCACTGTAGATGGTTTTGAAATAGACAACACCGCCACGGTTAACGACGGTTACCTCTCCACTTCAATCATAAACAACGGTGCAAACGGACAAGCCGACGGAATACTTTACAATTCACTTGTAACAGGAGATGTCCAGAGCGTTAAAGCCATTAACGTTACTGCAACAGGCAGTATTGAAAACGTTGCTGCGGGAAGTGAGAACAACATTGATAATTCCACTGCTAACCAATATGTAACCGACGAATACTGGAATCACCAGCTTATGGAAACGTCGGACTATATAGACGCAGGCAATGAAAACCCGACGCTTGAATGCATAAAGATGGTAAGACACAGCCGTGACCTTATTGGCAACGCACGTATCCGCAACGCCGTCGACAATGGATGTTTCGAAACATGGAACATAATATCCGATGACACTATTACCACGACCGACAAACCCATAGGCAAATCGGTGGTTTACGTTCGACGCGGATATGAGTTGAAAATAGAAAAAGCAGACAACGGAACATTGGTTTATAACGACGCAAACGCGTTTAATCCCGGTTTCCTGCTCCTAGAACATCAAGCCGGATTACGCGGTTGCGGCAACCACATCGCGCTTGACAACTTTGCCATAGAACGCGATGTAAAAGCCAATGGCGCAAACATGTTCGTAGCGCCATTCAATGTTATCCTAAAGGAAAACGCGGACGGCTTGACGTTCAAGCGTTACAGCGGACGCACCAGAGCCGGCTACGATTACAAGTTCGACGAAACCGACGGAATAGCCTGGACGCAAGACAACCAGATTACTTTCGGGAACACTGAAGGAGTACTCGTAGAGAACACTACCGAAAACGACAAGACATTACGCCTGTACGGCAACAGCTACGAAGAAGACGGCAGCACCAAGTCTGTGCAACTGGCCAAGTACAACTTCAACGACCCATGGTCTTCAGAAGAATCGTCTGGCAACAGGTTCACACACAAAGAAAACATGAGCTGGAACCTCTTTGGCTCGCCGTTCCTTTGCGCATTGAACTACAACGACATGGAATACGGGCGCGTTATTTACGGTTACGCCGCCAACGGCTCATACGTTACTGTCAACACCGAAGGCAACAACGGACACATACCGGCTTTCGACGCCGTGTTTACACAGACAGCCACCCTGAAAGACAATGAAACCGTCAACATTACTCCTCTTTCCGACAGAGAAGGCACGGCCTATGCTTCAACGCAGAACCTGGCCATAGCCTTGAAGGCTGTTAACGCGAACAACGAAGGCAGTGACGTCGCTGAAGCCGATGACATACTGGAACTCAACGCCGTTCCGGCCGAAGAATCCCGCTCCGACTTCGATATTTCGGGCGACGGAGTGAAATGGATGAGCACGTCCGGCAAACCGCAGCTATACGCAGTACGCAACAGTGCCCGCTACTCTCTCCTGTCGGCAGTAAGTGAGGAAGAAGTAATTACGATAGGCTTCACTGCTTCGAAAGCTGACAGCTACGAATTCGAAGCGCTTAACAATGAAAATTACCAGACTGTTGAACTAACCGACCACAAAACCGGAAAAACAGTAGACCTCAAAACAACAAACTACATTTTCAACCAAGAGGAGAACACCAATACCGACAACCGCTTTACACTGCGTTTCATCAGCAGCGGAGCCAACTCCGTAGAAGCTACAGGTGTGAAGATTGAACTGCTCGACAATCGCAGGGTACGCATTAGCGGATTGAGAGAGAACGACCGCATACAAATATACGACACGAGCGGAGTGCTCGAGATGAGACACATTGCCAAGAAAGACGAATACGTCTTCAGCCTGCAACCGGGCATACACATTATTGATGTGCGTGCCGGACAGAAAAAGCGGGCTGCCAGCAAAATCATCGTACAGTAAAGCTCTCGTTATTACTTAAAATGAAACACGGTTCTTTTTAATGTCTGTATCGGTAAAGACCTCTTGAAAAAACTCCCTGACGAATTTTAATATATGTCCGACTTGTTTTAAAACAGGCCGGACATATTTTTTCCTTACACCGAACAGGAATACTACCTACTTCATCACCACACGGATAATTGACATTACGGCAAGCAACTTGGTGCAAAATGTTAAAATCCTGCGGTACGAAACGGCAACACCTAAAGGCCTCTCCACAAGCACTTTTCAACAGCCCGAAAAAAGGTCGGACATATTTTAAAATTCAAGGCACATATTTCGAAATATGTCCGACCTATTTTTTATTTGCTCCTACCCCATACGTAAACTCTCCTTTCGCAACCCCGTAATTCCGTTTACAATAGTTAAAACCCGCTCCGCCCCACGATAACTTAAAAAACGCTATCTTTGTAATTTGAAAACGCATAAGCCATGAGTAGGAAAAACAAACCTCTGCCTATATTTGAGAACGTTGCCATAACAGGAATAGCCGCCGAAGGGCGGGCTGTTGCCAGAGTTGGCGAAATGGTGGTGTTCGTGCCTTACGTCGTGCCAGGCGATGTGGCCGACATACAGGTTACGCGCAAAAAAAACAAATACTGCGAAGGTATTGCTGTGAAATTTCACGAATACAGCAGTGACCGCACCGAACCTTTCTGCAAATACTTCGGTATATGCGGAGGCTGCCGTTGGCAAAACCTCGACTACAGGGAGCAACTCAAATGGAAACAAAAGATTGTTGAAGACGCACTGCAGCGCATAGCCAAAGTGGACTTGCCTCCAATTCTTCCAATCATAGGCAGTAACGCCACAAAAGAATACCGCAACAAACTTGAGTTCGGATTCTCGAACAAACGTTGGCTTACAAAGGAAGAAATAGCTGCCGATGTTACCTATGACAACATGAATGCCGTAGGATTTCACGTCCCTGGAGCTTTCGACAAAATTATAGACATTGACGAATGCCTACTTATGGACAACATCCAAAACGAGCGGCGCAACGACATACGCCGCTACGCGACGGACAACGGTCTTTCTTTCTTCGACATAAGAAAACAAGAAGGACTGCTGCGCAACATCATGGTTAGAAACAGTACCATTGGTGAAACAATGCTGCTCGTACAGTTCCATTACGACTCCCCCTCTGAAGAAGCTAAAGCAATGGGGTTGATGGAACATCTTAAACAATCCTTCCCCAATCTGACATCATTGCTTTATGTAAACAATCTAAAATGCAACGATACGTTCGGCGACCTTGAAGTAAAGACATTCAGCGGACGCGACTGCATATACGAGGAAATGGAAGGCCTTCGCTTCAAAATTGGTCCTAAAAGCTTTTTCCAGACAAACTCACTACAAGCGCTGAAACTATACGATGTAGCACGGAATTTTGCCAACCTTACAGGTAAAGAACTGGTTTATGACCTTTACACGGGAACAGGAACGATAGCAAATTTTGTAGCACGCCGCTCCCGCAAGGTAATAGGCATTGAGTATGTGCCTGAGGCTATAGAAGACGCAAAAGTAAATGCCAGTATCAACAACATCGATAACGCTATGTTCCTTGCCGGAGACATGCGTGAAATCCTCACTCCGCAGTTAGTAAAAGAGAATGGCGTGCCCGACGTAATCATTACCGACCCGCCACGCGCAGGCATGCACAAGGATGTGATAACCACAATAATGGAAACTAAAGCCAAGCGCATTGTCTATGTAAGCTGCAACCCTGCTACTCAAGCGCGCGACATTGCTCTGCTCGATCCTCTTTATAAAGTAGAAGCCATACAGCCGGTGGATATGTTTCCGCAAACCCAACACGTAGAAAACGTATGCCTTTTGGTTTTAAAAAATGATTAACGAACGCAGAACCAATCCGGTAGTTGCACGAAAGCTCGGCACACTAATAGAACAGAAATCGTGGGACGAACTTGATACATACCTGCTGTCGCTGAGCAACGCCGATTTCCGCAGCGCGGGACATATACTGTGCGAAGACATAATGTTACGCTTTTCCGGCAACGATTTCTGGGAAATATTCTCTCACTTGTCACTTTTCCGCCCCAAGGCATTCCTCGGAACATGCCTTAAAGCCGCCGTAACACAATATCGGGCCGGAAAAATCTCAATATCGGAACCGTGCCTTATTGAATATGCCGAAACTGTGTGCAAGAACAGCATGTCTATTGACCGCGACAAGTTCCTTACGGCAATGGCTGAAGTATTGCAGTCGCACGACGAATTCAATGCCCTGTTCAACATGTTCAATGTAAGCCAAGGTATCGAGCGGCTACGCTACCTGTTGCGCTGCACAACCGTAGCGGCATACTATTCACTGTTCGAAAACCTGAAACATGTGCAGGACAATGAACAACTGTTGCAAAAATGCTGTTATGCCCTGATAAAGAAAGGAGACAGACTGTCATACAATCTATCCAGCATAATATGCAAATATTTCGATTTGAAAAACATAAGAGGTACTTTTTCACTTAAAATTGAACCATACCAACTAAACTATCTTGATTCCTCGCAAGAAGCATTCGCAAAAGTACTGACAAGCGTATAATAACACACAACACATACAACAAACGTATTCTCCTTTGTATCGGAGAAACGTTATGTTTTTATACATATTTACGTTTTTCGAAGAACATTTTATTCATTTAGCAAAAGAATTGCTACATTTGTGTGTCAAATGACAAATTAAATACATTATTATAATGAGCGACAAAATAAAAAGATTTATCCTGCCTGAATCCGAAATCCCAACACAGTGGTACAACATCCAGGCAGACATGAAAAATAAGCCTTTGCCTTTCCTGCACCCTGCTACACACAAAGCACTTACGCCGGAAGACCTGTATCCAATTTTCAATGAAGCCTGCTCACAGCAGGAACTGAACCAAACAGACCCCTGGATAGACATACCCGAAGAGGTGCGCGACATGTACAAGTATTACCGTTGCACTCCTTTGGTGCGCGCATACGGACTTGAAAAAGCACTCGACACGCCTGCACATATATATTTCAAAAATGAAAGTGTAAGCCCGGTGGGTTCGCACAAACTCAACTCGGCATTAGCACAAGCCTATTATTGCAAAAAACAGGGAGTAACAAATGTTACAACCGAGACAGGCGCAGGCCAGTGGGGTACGGCCCTTTCATACGCTTGCAAGGCATTTGGGCTGGAATTAGCAGTATATATGGTAAAAATCAGCTATGAGCAGAAGCCTTACCGCCGAAGCATGATGGAGACGTTCGGCGCACAGGTTACGGCCAGTCCTTCAATGTCGACCCGCGCAGGTAAAGACATACTGACAAAAGACCCCCACTGCAACGGTTCCTTAGGAACTGCAATATCTGAAGCCATAGAGTTGGCAATGACTACCCCCAACTGCAAATATGCTTTAGGCTCTGTGCTCAACCATGTATCTCTGCACCAAACGGTAATAGGACTTGAAGCAGAAAAACAGATGGAAATGGCAGGCGAATATCCCGACACGATAATAGCCTGCTTCGGCGGAGGTTCCAATTTCAGCGGACTTGCATTCCCGTTCATGAGGCACAATATACTCGAAGGCAAGAAAACAGAATTTATTGCTGCAGAACCTGAAGCATGCCCCAAACTCACGCGCGGGAAATTCAGCTACGATTTCGGAGACGAGAGCGGTTATACCCCACTCATGCCTATGTATACAATTGGTCACAATTTCCAACCTGCAAACATACACGCAGGCGGGTTGAGGTATCACGGTGCGGGCGTAATTATTTCGCAACTTATGAAAGACGGCCTTATGAAAGGCATGGACATAAAGCAAACAGAATCTTTCCACGCAGGAATACTGTTTGCCCGCCACGAGGGCATTGTACCTGCTCCCGAATCATGCCACGCAATTGCAGCCACAATACGCGAAGCTGAGAAATGCAAACTCACTGGAGAGAAAAAAGTTCTTCTTTTCAACCTCTCCGGACACGGATTAATCGATATGGCTGCCTATGACCAATATCTGGCAGGCGACCTTGTAAACTATTCACCAGATGACAAATTGATTACAAAGTATCTTGATGACGTAGCAACGCTAAACCAGAACCTGTAAAAAATAATTACAATAACAACGAAGCACCTGGTAGACTTTTACTTCCGGGTGCTTTACTATTCTGACAAGTTCCTATACAATTACTGAATTTGTCCGTTTATTTTCTACCGGTTTTCAACCCGCAAAAAATATGTGCCTTGTATTTTAAAATATGTCTGACATAATTTGAATTATGTCAGACATATTTTTTATTTGCTCCTATAGGAACATAAAAAGTTGAAAAACAGTTTTCTTATTTTACGCCTCTTTTCCCGTTTTTTGAGCACAATTTTCGCTACGTAGGCCGGTCTGCTTCATTGCCTGCGCAAGTATCTCAGCATGGTCGAAAGCCAAGTCCGGCAAGTCATTAATATCAAACCATTTGGCACAACTTGCGTCGTCGTGTCCTACGACCACACCTATGCTGTTTAAATCTACAAAAGCATAAAATGCAATTGTAACAACACGTTCCCTTGGGTCACGTCCGACATCCGAAAAAGCTCCTATTTGCTGCCAATCGTCTACACGCAAAGACGTTTCTTCAAAAAGTTCTCGCGAGGCACACTGTTCCGCGGTTTCGTCGGGATTCATAAAACCTCCTGGAAAAGCCCAACAACCTTTGTAAGGGTTATTTTTCCTTTCAACCAAAAGCAAACAAACCTTACCTTCCGCTTCATTGCGACCGAAAACCACACAATCGGCAGTAATAGAATAATGAGGGTACTTATACTGATACATCTGATTCAGACTAATGACATCACTGGTGCTGCAGGCGAAGCAAATCGTTCACAGTCTTTACCGGATTAAACGTTGAAAGTGGTACTTCCAGAAAGGCTGTGTTCCAGTCACTCATAGCTCCATTCCAAAGCCCGGGAAGTTCTAAGGCTTTAAGTTCCTTGCCGTTCTTCGACTTATGCGAGATGAAGCCCGTTGAAGGATCTACAAACTTTTTCAAATCGAATTTGTTTCCTTTATAATCTTTTGTTGCACAAACCAAATCTACCGGATTAAAGTGCGTTCCATTCTGAAACATCTTGCTGTTAAAGTCATCATCAAGATTTATTTGCGAACTTTCCAATATTTGAGGAGAAACCGTTCCGTCGTTATTATAAGCGAGGAACGGACCACCACCGGCCTCACCTACATTCTTTACCATTCCGCATACACGCAAAGGTCGGTTGAACTTGCAATACAAATAATCAGCCAGTTCTATACCCGACAAATCACCTCCTTCAGGACGCAAACACCACAGCTCTGTCTCCAGGAAAGAAAGCATTTCCTGCAAGCGGTTCTCATCCGGCATACCGCAATCCAACTCTTCGAGATATTCAAAAATCTGGTTTTGCAATGCAACCAGCTTACCGGCCAACAATTTCTTATACACCACAGTGTCCGGCATAAGACGGGCCGGCACAATATTATCAATATTCTTTATGAAAATAACATCCGCATCGATTTCATTCAGATTCTCTATAAGCGCGCCGTGACCGCCCGGGCGAAAGAGCAAAGAACCGTCGGCATTGCGGAAAGGCTCATTGTCGGGCGTGGCAGCTATCGTATCTGTATTTGATTTTTGCTCCGAAAAAGATATTTCGAAGTGAACACCCAACTTTTCTTCCATACTTGGCACGGCCTTTTCCACATGCTCTCGGAACAAATTCTTATGCTCGGGCGAAACGGTGAAATGAACTTTTACACATTTATTAGAATCTGACGCTATTAATGCCCCTTCATAAAGATGTTCCTCCAAAGGTGTCCGCGCGCCGTCGGGATATGAATGAAACAATAAAACACCTTTGGGCTTTGAACCGTAGCCTAATCCTTCGTTGTCTAAAAGTGCCTTGACCACAGCCTTGAAGTTGCCGGCTTTTACCAGCCCGGCTATTCCCATGTTATTAATACGCTTGCACGCCTCGTCGAGGTCTTCATAAAAAGCGAAATGTCTTATGTTGTCGAAAAACTTACGTTCAAAGTCTGTTTTTGGCACGTTGCTTTCGCCTTCAAGAAAAGCATACAGGTTCTTGAACATCCTACTGGCTGCGCCTGAAGCAGGAACAAATTTCACAATGCTGACATCTTCCTGGCTACGGTACTCATCCCAGCCGTGCACCAACTCGTTTCGTTCGTTTTCTGTAGGAACTGATATTCCTTTACTTTGCGTTGCCGCAGCGTACAGCCGTAAATACGGGAAACCTGTGCGAAAACAACCTAACTGGTACTCTAATTGCTCTTCAGTAATACCTTTGCCTTTTAATTGGATTTTATCCTGCGATGTAATCATTTCAATAACTTTTTGCAGCGTTTATTTCTGTTTATCTTTCTGGATACAAAGTTAACAAAATCGAATTGCAAAACCCGACGCCAAATGAGGCAAATTAGAAATACATACCTATGAACCATGCGATATGGCATGTTTAGCAATATTTAAGTACGCTTGTTCCGCTGTTGACACGAAAAAACCTACATTTGCACTCCAAATTAAAGACATAAATAAATTATGCCACTTATGAAAAAAGTATTTTTGGGATTAATCGCTACAGCGCTGCTCTCATCGTGCAGCACTACAAGGAACACGGCCACGCTTTCAGATATAGAAGGCGAATGGGACATCACAGAAGTGAAAGGTACAAAGCCATCTGTAAATGAAGGCGGACAACAGCCTTTCATAGGATTCGACACGCAGAACGGACGTGTATACGGTTACAGCGGCTGCAATCGCATAATGTCATCGTTCAACCGCGACGCCAAGCCGGGAGTTCTGGAACTGAAACAATTGGCCGGCACAATGATGGCCTGCCCCGATATGGAAACAGAAAGAAACATACAAGGAGCATTGTCGGAGGTTAAGAAATACAAAAAGACAAAAGAAGGCAACATTGCTTTATACAATTCTGGCAAAAATCCTTTGATATTACTCAAAAAAAGATTTTATCCTATGACTTTTGCTGAACTCGACGGTGAATGGGACATCGTGTCGATATACGGTTCGCCCGTAACAAAAAACGAGGAAGGAAATCCTTTCTTAATATTCGACACCGACAATAAAAAGTTAAGCGGCAATGCTGGTTGTAATCGCATATTCGGAAACATAGAAACCGAAGAAGGCAAGCAATCCTCCATATCACTTTCCGCAGTAGGAACAACACGTATGGCCTGCCCAGACATGACGACTGAAGAACTTGTTCTCTCGGCACTAAAGAACATAAAGACATACGGTAAACTTGAGGGCGGGAATGTAGTGCTTTATGCTTCCGACGGAGCGGCGGCCATGGTATTGCAAAAAAAGCAATGACGTTCACGGAAAGCCACACTTCAGAATAGATAGGAGTCCCTACTCTTTCCGTATATTTTTATCTTAGTTGAAAACCACCGATTCAAGAGAGCGCAAAAATATGTGCCTTGTATTTTAAAATATGTCTGACCTATTTCAAAATATGTCAGACATATTTTTTATTTGCTCCCGAGGCATAAAATCAGCAAACCAAAGATGTGGCAACAACTGCAACTACCGCATAAGTTGATACCAAGACGGAAGCAAGCAAATTTACATCCTTTGCAAGATAACCACCTGAGGTATATTCTGACGAAATGCCGTTAGGGGAGAAATTCAACCGTCTGCATATCTTGTTATACAAAAGTTTAAGCATATAACCTACAATAACTCCCACTGTAAAGCCTACCATTACATCTCCGAAATAATGAACACCCAAATAAATACGCGAATATCCATTAAGCAGCGTCCACGACAGAAGTAGAAACGTCATACGCTTTTGACGGAACAACAATGACAGGAATACGGCTATCGACATGGTGTTTGCCGCATGTGCAGAAAAGAATCCGAAACGGCCGCCGCGATAATCATTTACGACATCGACAAGATACATTATATACGGGTCGCGAGCGGGACGCCACCTCTCAAAAAATGCCTTGCACAGGTTAGACAACTGGTCAGATATGAACACGCACAAAGCAAGCATTAAAAACACGAGCAAAAAACGCGGCATATTCATATTGTTGTTCTTAAGCAAAATATAAAGAAGCACCAAGCCTACGGGTATCCATGTAATTGTTGATGTTATGGCCATCATCAATCCATCTGCATAAAGCGAAGAACTGCCGTTCAGGCTTAAGGTTATATTGCGGTCCAATTCCAACAAATATTCTATCATGGTATTTTATTTTTATTAATGTATATTGACTGCTACAATTGCATTTACGGATATAAACCGATTATTCCTATATCTGAGGATTTCATCCAACCTTTGTCACCATTACCAAGAGATACCTGCTTCCAACCATCCACCGCATTTTCGTCAACCAATCCTATCTTCGTTCCCGGCAACAGTTGTTTCAATATATCGGCATTCTTAGTAGGCGACACACGCACATCGGCAACCTGTAAAACAATTGCTTCTGACGGATTTTTCAAATTGTAATCTTGAATTCCTGCACACGTAAGCGACAGTGCCGTCGTTATGAAAAATGCAATAAACGCAAAGAAAGCCAACTTACGTATGCGCAGCGTCCAACCGAAATAGTACAATAGGAACAATCCCAACGCCATTATGAAAGCGACCAAAGCAAGAACTGTCCAGCCGCCAATTGTAAAAGAATAGCAAACATTATTGGCAAAAACAGAAATAAAGGACTGTGATTTAGCGTCGTTCGTCTTTATTTTTGAAATAACCAGGTTCAAGTTATTCTTTACATCGCTATCCGATGGGTTCAATATAAAAGCTTTCTCAAGAGACAGGCGCGCCTGCGGGTAGTCGTTTAAACGGAAATAACAATTTCCGAGATTATAATATATGTCAGAGCTTGAAACCTTTTTAGAAAGCTCTTCGTATATTCCAACCGCCCCACGATATTCACCTTTTGTATAAAGGCTGTCGGCTTTATCTTTCTCGCTCAGGAGTGCTTTTTCGCTTGTGCTAGCATACAATGATGAACTAACAAATGTAAACAGGATAAAGAGCAGGCACTTAGCCATGCAATATTCTATATTAGTAAATATACTTTTCATCATTGTATTATTTTAAAGAGTTCTCTATTTTTGTAATTATTTCAGACGCGCGGCGGAGAAGATTCTCCATGTTTTCGTGCGGGTCTCCGGGAGCAAAACGAGCAAATTCACATTGCGACATAACATCTGAGAATTCAGTAATCAACTCCTTTGCAATGCCTTGTTCCTGTAATTTATCCTGCACCTGCTCGATTTTAAACTCTGACATAGGAATAGAGAAACGGTTGCTTATATACTTTTGCAACGCATTAGTCAGTTCATCGTAAAACTCTGAAGTTTTGTTCAACTTCATAAGTGATTCGGCCTGCTTTAGATTATTATACGCCAAACGTTTTGCTTTCTTCCTCAACAGCAAAGATATATTATTCTTGAAATGTTCGGAGCGTTTTAAATACGCAAACAACGCAACAAAAACAATCAAGCCAAACAAATACAAAAGATAATACGTAGTATTCCGAACATCGAAAAATCCAGACGCTACTGAATAAATGCCTCGGTGAATGTCGCGAATATCACCGCTCACAAATTCTTCGCTGCTTACAGCCGCATTTGCGCCCTGCTCCACTTTAAAATCTATCGGGGCCGTTTCAACAGTTTCATACCGGTTCTCGGAGATATCAAAGTATCCGAACTTTATAATGGGCAAAGTGTAATTACCTTTTTGCCTGGGCACCACGACATAATCATAGTTTATTGTACCTTTTATTCCCTCGGCTGTCAATTCTGTTTTTTCTGTTCTTTTTGGGGTATACACGTCAAAATCCGAACCCAAATTAAGCTTAGGAGCTGTTATCAGCTTCATATTTCCAACTCCGCTAATCGTAACACGTATCGAAAGGTTATCGTTGGTGCGCGGAGTTTTTGTCAGAACGGCGGATTTAATTTCAAACTTGCCCACTGCTCCGCTAAAATCCGCTGGTTTGGGCGACGGCAGTTTCTTTACGTTTATGCTTAACGACGGCGCTACTATCGTCTTTTTTACTTCAGCAAAATTTGTATTTCCGTTGAAAAACGCATCAAACGGGTCTATGTTAGGATTGGCCACAGCCACTACTCCGTCAAATTTTATTGACGGTATTTCCAGCTTGCCCGACTGCTGCGGGAACATAACATATTGACACCAAACGGTTGAATTGTAATTTTCACCGTTGTACTGCTCAATTTTTAACTGTCTTTGCTGCGGCACAGGAACCTCCTGTATCAAAAAGCCTTTCAAATCGGGCATGTCACCAGTCATTTGCGTTAAATTCACACGGGTGTATATCTTATAAGTCAACAAGATTGGCTCCTGTTCATAAACAGTTTTCTTGTTTGACGAAACAACAATGAACAAGTCTTTGCCTGTTATCTTTCCCACATGCGAAACTGTACCTGCAGCTGACCCTTGTGATGATTGGGAAGAGTTACCTGATGGTGCATTTACAACCTGAATTGTAACGGTTCGCGTTTTATAATCTTTTCCTTTTACCTTGATGACTGCAGGCGGAATCGTTAATTTGCCGGTCTTTTCCGCGCTTAATGTATACGTAAAGGTAACGGAACTTATACTCGACGATTTTCCGTTTATCATTTGATAACTGGACATTTCCGACCTACCGACACCATATAATACTTTTATCGTTGACGGAAATTTAGGGCCTTCGAAATTATCGACATCGCGCGTTGAGACAATGTATTTCAAACTGAACTCCTCACCTATCGCTACCGTAGAAGGCGCGTCTGCCTTTATGGTAATAACAGCAGCCGACAATGACTGCGATAAAATAAGTATAACTAATAATGAATATATCCTTTTCATGATTGTTCCGTTTTTGCTTGCATGCGCTAAACAACACACGTCGTTCTTGTCTCTATTACCGGTAAACGCATAATTTACGATTCCGAAATAGGTCTGAGATATTTTGAAATATGTCAGACCTATTTTAAAATATGTCTGAC
>ERZ779643.1053-NODE-1053-length-20388-cov-3.280431_pt1 | contig 20388 bp, 14 predicted proteins | sample MGYA00511564_ERZ779643 | MGnify/ENA primary metagenome ERZ779643 (study PRJEB29588, sample SAMEA2147114) | human gut metagenome | biome: human gut; feature: human-associated habitat; material: faeces | place: Denmark | collected 2008/2010 ... | reverse complement strand
CGACCGGACCGAGTTTGTGCTTTATTCCGGTCCTATTGGATATAACAGGCAACACAGCGTGGCCAAAGCCCTACAGCGCCAGCCTATGAAATACACGGATACGTATCTGGACATGGAACCCGGTCGTATCGTAGAGAAAGAATTTTATATCCAGGTATATCCTATCGGGCAAGAAGGAAGCGGATTTGAACAACCGCTTTACACAGCGCTGGAAATGTATCAGCCTTTCGATGCCGACGCCTTTACTCCTTTCGACGAAATTATACGGGCCAAGTATCATTTCGCCCAGACCCGCTGGCTGGATGAAGGTGATGTAAAAGGATTCGGTATGTACGAAAAGAGCTATCGGAAAGATATCGTCATGGGTTGGTGCGGACAAGCTGGCTCGTTGGGATATGCGCTTCAATGCCTGGAAAAAGAATTAAATGATCCGAAGATTACCGACTATGTACAACAGTCGCTCGACTTTCTTTCTACCTTCCCGGTAAAGGAAGATGGTATGTTTCCGGTAGGTTATTTCCTTGACAAGAAAGAATACCACGGCGGCGATCCGGTATCGTGCGGACAAGCCATGTATAATATAGCCAAAGCCATCGGAACAGCCCGCAAAAGCGGGAAATATAATACCAACAAATGGGAGACATTCCTGAAAAAGGCTTGCGACGGACAAGCGAGCCGTATCCTGAAAACCGACTGGCGTCCTTATTCAACGGCAGAAGGATTCCTGATTGCTCCGCTAATCCTGTCTTATCAATTATTCGGAAATGAAACATATAAAGAGGCTGCCGTTAAAGCTGCTTCTGTTTTTGCAGAACGGCATCTCACCATGCGCGAACCCTATTGGGGAGGAACACTCGACGCTACGTGTGAAGACAAAGAAGGAGCTTGGGCGGCTTTCCAAGGATTTGCTTCCCTTTATGAAATATTAAAGGAGGAAAAGTATTTAGCTTGGGCGAAACATGCCATGGATGTCTGCCTGAGTTATACCGTCGTTTGGGATATTCCATTACCACCGGGACGAATGGCCGATCATCATTTCCGCACCACCGGTTGGACAGTTGTGTCTCCTCAAAACCAACACATCGACGTTTTCGGAGTAATGTTCACGCCCGATATTTACAAGATGGGCGTCTGGTTGCAGAACGAATCCTTGAAGAAACTGGCAAAAGTCATGTATCATAGTTGCTTCCAGCTGACAAATCCTTACGGAAGTCAAGGAGAACAGTTACAACAGACCAACTTTGCCCAGCATGGAGATATGTCGGATGTCCGTAAACTGCGTGGCGGTTATTCGGAAAGCTGGACCGTATTCTGGATCACAGCCCATTTCCTGAATGCCGGAGCCCGTTTCACGGAGATGTACGTCTGCCCGTAAACTCTATCAACTAAAACGGGGCTGATACCTATCCGACGGCATTATGTCCGACGGCGTATCAGCCCCGCTTTAGTACTTGTACCTACCGAAACTTATAATAAAGCCTCGATCTTCTGAACGAATTTGTCTTTGCTGGTTGCACCAACAATCTTATCGACCATCTGACCATTCTTGAAGAACAAAATAGTCGGGATGTTCCGAATGCCGAACTGGCCAACTACATCGTCATTATTATCAACATCCATCTTACCGATAGTTACACGTCCTTCGTATTCCTGTGCCAGCTCATCGATAATAGGAGACACCATGCGGCAAGGTCCACACCATTCTGCCCAGAAATCAAGTACCATAGGCTTACCTGCATTCAGGTATTCCTCAAAATTGCTGTCTGTAATCTGTAAAGCCATATTATAAAATGATTTAAATTCAGTTTCTTTTGTCAAAGCGAGGGCAAAAATACGAATTTTTATTTGCCCGCACCAACTTTAGCCGTTAATTTTAAAGTCGATGGTTTCACTCTCGGTCAGGTAATCAATCAGCTCTTTGGTAATCTTCAACTTCACCTTCTGAGAGAACAGATTCAGCGCAATATTATTGCTTCCGTCTACCACCCGAAAATATAACAAACTATTTCCCGGATTGTTCTTGATCAGGGTTGACAATTCATTAATCATCGGTTCATCCAAATCATGGATAGGAACCGTAATACGAATATTCTCAATCAGTTTATCTTTCTCGTTCGGCAATAACTTAATCGACGAGATCCGGAAATCAAAGATCTTGTCATTATACTTGCGGGCTTCCATCTTTCCACTGATCAACAAATACATGCCCGGCTTTCCATACTTACTGTATTCGATATAATCCTGACCAAACAAGGCAATTTCCCCACTTCCGGTAAAATCTTCCACTTTTAGGATGCCGAATGGATTGCCGGTCTTGGTGGTTCCTTCACGGAAACCCGTAACAATACCGCCGGCCAATATTTCTCGACCTATCAGACTTTCTTTGTCGTTTAGTTCGGCCATGCCGGTATTGCAGACATATTGCAAGATGATGCGATATTCATCCAACGGATGAGCCGACAGATAAATGCCGACAAGCTCTTTTTCCTTGTTCAGGCGTTCCAGATCACTCCATCGCTCGGCCTTCGGGATTTCGGGTTTAGCGATGGCGACAAAGTTATCATCTCCAAACAGAGAATTAGCCGCCGTTGCCTTGTCCGTCTGGTATTTATTACCATAGCGGACCAAGATATCGAGGAACGTCTCACCTTTCCCATTATCTACAAAGAACGATTCCCGCTGTACATGGAAGTTATCGAAAGCACCGGCCAAAGCTAACGATTCGATATTCTTCTTGTTGCAAGACGAGAGATTAACACGTTCTACGAAATCGAACAAGTCTTTATACGGACCATTTTTCTTCCGTTCTTCTATAATATTCTGAACAGCCGATTCACCAACACCTTTGATTGCGCCCATACCAAAACGGATGTTCTTTTGCTTATCTACGCTAAACTTCAGAATAGATTCATTGACATCCGGGCCTAATACCTGTATTCCCATCGCCTTACATTCGTCCATGAACTTTGTAATATCGGCAATGTTCGATAAGCTTCGGCTCAATACGGCAGCCATATATTCCGACGGATAGTTGGCTTTCAGATAAGCTGTCTGATAAGCCACCCACGAATAACAAGTAGCGTGACTCTTATTGAAAGCATAGGAAGCAAACTTTTCCCAATCGGCCCAAATCTTGTTCAATGTCGCCTCTTCATACCCATTGGCTTTTCCACCCGACAAGAATTTGGTCTTCAAGGCATTCATCTTCTCGATCAGTTTCTTTCCCATTGCCTTTCGGAGGGCATCACTTTCACCACGGGTAAAGTTAGCAAGCAGACGGGAGAGCAACATGACCTGCTCCTGATAGACCGTAATACCATACGTATCCTTCAAATAACGCTCCATGACCGGAATATCGTACTTGATTTCTTCCTTTCCCTGCTTACGGGCAATAAAAGAAGGGATATAATCCATAGGTCCCGGACGATACAAGGCATTCATGGCAATCAAGTCTTCGAACTTGGAGGGTTGCAGTTCCTTCAGGTATTTCTGCATCCCAGCCGATTCAAACTGGAATGTTCCGGTCGTTCGTCCTTCGCAATACAGTTTATAAGTAGCCGGATCTTCCAGACTGATGTGGTCGATATCCAAGTCATGCCCCGTCGTTAACCGGACATTCTCGATAGCATCTTTGATGATGGAAAGTGTCTTCAGTCCCAAGAAGTCCATCTTGATCAAACCAGTTTCCTCAATCACCGAACCTTCATACTGCGTTACCAGCATTTCTTCGCCCGTATCTTTGTCTTTCGCCGTACTGACCGGTACAACATCCGATATATCATACCGCCCGATGATCACACCACAAGCATGAACACCGGTATTACGAACATTTCCCTCCAGCATCTGGGCATATTTTAAGGTATCCCGAACCAACGGATCCGGACCATTGGCAGCTTCTTTCAACTCCGGTACATATTCAATGGCATCCTTGAGCTTGAATTTCTTCATATCCGGGATTTTATCGGGCACTAGTTTAGCCAACCGGTTGGATTCAGCCAACGGAACTTTCTCAACTCTCGCCACATCCTTGATAGCCGACTTCGTAGCCATCGTACCATACGTAATAATATGAGCCACACGTTCCGCACCATATTTCTCCGTTACCCAGCGAAGTACTTCGCCACGTCCGTCATCATCGAAGTCGGTATCAATATCAGGCAAAGAAATACGGTCCGGATTCAGGAAACGCTCGAACAGCAAATCGTATTTAATCGGGTCGATCTTGGTAATTCCCAAACAATAAGCTACAGCCGAACCGGCAGCAGAACCACGGCCCGGTCCTACTGAAACGCCCAATTCTTCCCGGGCAGCCCGGATGAAATCCTGTACAATCAAGAAGTAACCCGGGAAACCCATCGTCTTCATGATATGCAACTCAAAGTTCAAACGTTCCTTGACTTCATCCGACAAAGGGTCACCATACCGAGGCTTGGCTCCTTCATACGTCAGCTTAGCCAGATAATCGGCTTCGAGTTTAATACGATACAACTTGTCGTATCCGCCCAATTTCTTGATCTTCGCTTCCGCATCCGCCTGACTCAAGACAACATTCCCGTTTTCATCCCTCGTGAACTCGTCAAACAGATCTTTCTCTGTCAGTTTCTTACGATACTCTTCCTCCGTACCGAATTCTTCAGGAATGTTGAAGGTCGGCATAATCGGTCCGCTGTCAATACTATAGAATTCAACCTTATCCGCTATTTCCAGCGTATTACGCAAAGCATCCGGAATATCGCTGAAGATCTGATTCATCTCGGCAGTTGTCTTCATCCATTCCTGCTTTGTATAACGCATACGGTTCGGATCATCCAGGTCCTTTCCCGTACTCAAGCAGATCAGACGATCGTGCGCATCAGCATCTTCTTCGTTCACAAAATGCACATCATTCGTTGCTATGACCTTTATTCCATGTTTATGGGCAAGTTCAACCAAGACTTTATTGACTTCCACCTGATGTTTATATACAGTCTGGTCGGCATCCGCCCGATGTGTTTCATGACGTTGCAGCTCCAGATAATAATCTTCTCCAAACAATTGCTTGAACCACAGCACGGCTTCTTCGGCAGCATGGATATTTCCGTGCATGATCTTCTGCGGAATCTCTCCACCCAGACAAGCAGAGCAGACAATCAACCCTTCTCGATGCTGTTCCAACAATTCCTTGTCAATACGCGGACGTCCGTAGAAACCTTCCGTCCATGATTGGGAAACAATCTTGATCAGGTTCTTATATCCCGTCATATTCTTGGCAAGAACAATCAAGTGCCATCCGCTTCGGTCTTCCTTTTCCGTCTTCTGCAACCGATGGTTCCGGGCACAATAACATTCACATCCGATAATCGGCTTAAACAGATCACTTTGGGCCTTTTCCAACAAGCCGGGGATTTCTGCCAACCGGGCGTTTTCCTCATCGGTCCGTTCCTCTTTGGCACCCAACGTCTTCAGTTCCTTTTGTAAATCCTTGATCGTGCCTTGTACCTTTCCATTCTTCTTATTTACCTTATTGAAGAATTCTTTTATACCGAACATATTACCATGATCGGTAACGGCAATAGCACGCATGCCATCATCATACGCTTTATTAATCAGCGCATCAATAGAGGCTTGTCCGTCGAGCAACGAATATTGGGTATGAACATGCAAATGTATAAAGGGTTCCATGCTGTGATTTGTGTTTTGATAAGACAGCGTAAAATTACGGTTTATTTAGGCTTCGGCAAATATACGGCGGATTAAACTTTCCAAAATTCGATCAACAGACATTACACCGTTCCGTTCACATAAACAAGGCATGGAAAAAGCCCCTACAACTCAGCTTCTTCCATGCCTTTGATCTATAATCAGATAATAAATGTTTCTTAGGCTTCCGTATCTGTACAGGCTTTCTCCTCCGCCTTTTTATTGGCACTTTTGGTGGAACGGGATTTCACAATGGCCTTTTTGTCGGCAATCTGAACGTTCACAAAGTCGATAAATTCGGCATACGGCGTCTCACCATTCACCAAGACAAGCGCATTCACCACATCCACCAGTTCGCGGTGAGCCTGATTGGCTTCTGTCTGTGCGGTCTTGATAGCACCCGTTTCCTTGGCCATCTTCTCTTCGGTACGCTGCTTGTCGGCTGCCAGAAACTCGTCTTGGCAATCTTTCAAATAGGCATACCATTCGGTGAAGTGAATACTTTCCAATACACCTTCTTCGAGCGCGTCCAAATCCTGCATGAGGTTATACAAGCTGCTGCTTTCCTCGTCTTGCGACTTATTGGTCGGATCGCCATATTTATCATACAAGAACAAAACGGTTTTGGCCGTACTTGCTAAATCCGGATTCGGATGATCCGCCATAGCCGTCACGAACTTTCGCCCATCGCGGTAAGCCTTGTCGCGTTTGGCATCTGCCTGTGCCGCCAAGGTGGAAGCCGGAATACTGTCCGCAATCTTCAAGACCGCATCAAAAGCATTCGTCTTTGCCTGCAGCTTGTCTAACGATGTTGTCAAAAGGGTTGTTGTACTCTCCGGAAGGTCGGCCGCGCTCAAATCTCCCGTAGTTGGCAGACAGGCATCTCCCTTTTCACAGACCTTACGCAAGAATTCAAAATTTTCGTGCAAGTGGATACTTTTTAAATCAAAAGCTACAATTTTCTTCATCCCAGTATCATTTTATAAGGTAAAACTTAGATTTGACTTGCACCAAAGATATAATTTCTTCCTTATATATCCTAATTTATTTCTCTTTTTTTGAGATTGATTCTACTTTTCAAAAAGAAGCCCCGACCTGACCCCGGACAACACTACTTTTCAAAAAGAAGCCCTGATCTGACACCGGACAACACTACTTTTCAAAAAGAAGCCCCGACCTGACCCCGAACAGCACTACTTTTCCAAAAGAAGCCCCGACCTGACCCCGGACAGCACTACTTTTCCAAAAGAAGCCCTGACCCGACCCCGGACAGCACTACTTTCAGTGAAGAAGTATAAAATATACCACTAACCGTGTTGTTTAATTCAAAACAGTGTCTTAATGAAAGCCTATAAAAATAATGTATTTTAATGGTATGACTAATTATGCGTACTTATGGACAAGTATCATATATTTACGTAAATCTCCCCTGTTTTTGTATTAACAATGTAAACGTTTGCACAATTGCCAAGCACAAAATAGTCGTTGGAAAACAACATCTTTTTCTCAATGGCACGATCAAGTTTAAAAATGAAAAGTAATGCACAATCTCCAATGTTATTTTCTATTTCTAGTGCTTTTGTTTCACTATCTATAGGGATATAGAGGGTATTTCTGTAAAAGTATTCATTACCCCCACAATATCTTTCAGGTTTCTTCTTTTTAATAGCTGCAGGTAAAGATAAGCATAAATGATTGAATTCAACATAATTTTCTATATTACCAAAGTCGTATTCGTATATGGAATATTTTACCTTCATGCTCTTTGATGCTAAATCATAAGTGGAGCCTGAAATGTAATACAAGAAAGAACAAGAGCATTGTCTGATTCTTTCATATTCTTGTTTCATTTGAGCATACTTTTCTTTTCCCTCGTCAGATTCAGTAAATACTTTTTTCTTCAACTCAGTGTCGTAAATATTCCATAGCTTATAAAATCGAACTAGATCCAAACTTAATAAATCCCCAATTTCATATAATTTTCCTTGTTGAGGAAAAGAAAAAAAGGATGGATCATATAATACATCATTATTATATCTACTTTTGGTATAAAAATTTAATGTGTTTTTAATAAGAGAGTGATAAGTTGGTTCATTCTCTTGTGCATTTAGTGATAAAGTACATATTGAAAACATCAATACCAACATATATTTTAAATGTATCATAATAAATAAGAATTAAATGACGTTAAACGATTCCAAAAACCTTTGCGGAATATAACCTAATAAGTCCCAGACTTCTTCCTTTTTGATACTCCTATTCAAAGATGAAAAATAGGAGAATGCGATTTCTTCTTTACCTTTATACTTATTGTGAGGGAATTGCGTTCCAAATTCAGTTAATGCTCGAAGGTTGTAACGTGCAAAATCCGATGACCTAATTGTTGTTAGTCCATAGCGCTTAGTATGAATAATTAAACGATTCAATCGAGGGTCGTTCTCCGAACGGATTAAGCATACTTGCTTCTCCAACTCAGATATACGTCTCTGAGTGTCAGTAGTATTACCAATGATGCAACGGGCAACTTTATTGGGGCTATTACAAATCGTTGTCCCATCATTCATTTTTATTCCTCGAATTAAAATGCTATAATAGACTCTGTTATTAGTAGATAAGCAGATATCACATCCTCCGCGAAAATGCAAGAAACGTCCTTCTTTATTTCGTAACCTGCGGTGAAAGTAAAGTTTGCCAAAACGCCCTTGTTGTAACTCATTTCAATGTACATGATTATCTGGAAAAGCATCTTCGTCATAGAAATATGCTTCAACCTCTATTGGATAAAAACAACGATCATCTATCTGAATCGAATATTCGGTCAAAATCAAGGCATTTATTTCTTGCAACTGGATGCAAATAAATTTATTTTTACAGGACGCAAGAAGCTCATGTACCTTTTTTTCTAATTGTTCCATACGAGAAATGAGTATATATTAGAAACTGTTTGGAATTTATCTCAGAACAATGCTAGAGACATTCCAAAATTTGAAAATTAGCAGGCCAATCAGATAAATGTTATATCTTTAAAGACTCCAAATAAAAAAGTTATGGCATACTATCCAACCGATCTAACAGATAGGGCATGTCTTAATGACACGTCCTATCTATTCGACTGTAAATATACGACATTCCTACATATTATATGCATAAAATCCATGTTTTTATGTTTATATCCAATAGATTCCAAATGTTTTTCGGAAAAGGAAAAAGGGATGTAGCTTCCTAATGGAAAACCTACCAGAATACACGCCGTTGTCGATACAGCTTATTCAAAAGCACACCGCCGCGAGCCTATTGGGGTACATATTCCATTTTTATCCCCTGAAACCGTTTGCATTCAAGTCTGCTTTGTATCTTTGCGGCATGAAACAGACATTAATTGAAAACAAAGGGCTGCCCGCCTCCTTACTTTGGGCGTTGGCGATCATCGCCGGCATTACCGTGGCCAATCTCTATTATAACCAGCCGTTGCTATACAACATCAGTCAAGACCTACAGGTTTCGGAATTTAAAACCAACCTGATAGCCATGGTGACGCAGATAGGTTATGCGCTGGGATTATTATTCATCATTCCGCTGGGCGATCTTTTCCCCCGCAGGAAAATCATCCTTGTCAATTTCAGTATCCTGATCCTATCCTTGTTGAGCATCGCTCTTTCGCCCAACCTGGAATTTATCTTGCTGGCATCTTTCTTTACCGGGCTTTGTTCCATCATGCCACAGATATTTATCCCGATAGCCGCGCAATTTTCAACGCCCGAAACGAAAGGGAAGAATGTAGGTATCATCGTATCCGGCTTATTGACCGGTATTTTAGGTTCGCGCGTCGTAAGCGGTATCGTCGGAGAAATCATGGGATGGCGTTTCATGTTCTTTGCAGCAGCTGTGCTGATGATTCTCTCCTGTGTGTTTCTGCTGCGTGTCATGCCGGATATACAGAGCAATTTCGAGGGGAAATACAAGGACTTGATGAAATCGCTGCTCCAACTGGTCAAAGATTATCCCGTATTGCGAGTATCAGCCCTGCGTGCCGGACTGGCGTTCGGTTCTTTCCTGACTCTTTGGAGTTGCCTGGCATTCCGGATGGAACAGGCGCCTTTTTATGCCGGCAGTCACGTCACCGGCTTGTTAGGACTATGCGGAGTAGCCGGAGCCATGACAGCCTCGTTCGTCGGACGCTATGTCCGGAAAGTCGGCGTCAAGCGGTTCAACTACATCGGCTGCGGACTTATTCTTCTTGCCTGGATATGCCTAAGTTACTGGGGAGACACGTATGCCGGCATCATCAGCGGAATTCTGTTGTTCGACGTCGGGATGCAATGTATCCAGCTCAGTAACCAGACAACAATTTTCTCGTTGAATCCAAAAGCATCGAACCGCATCAATACCATCTTTATGACTACCTATTTCGCCGGTGGCTCGTTAGGAACATTCCTTGCCGGAAGCTTTTGGTCGTTATATGGTTGGAATGGAGTTGTCGGGGCCGGTGTGCTGCTTATCGGATGTTCACTGGTAATAAATCTCTTCTTCAAGAAAGAGATCGCTTGATACGCTTACCCTCAAAAGTTCATCTGGAGTAATTCTGGTATTTTCCTATATACAAAAAAACCGTATCATCTACAGTGATGACACGGATACCAATAATTCTTTCCAGAAAACGTATTACCGATTATTCTTTATCAGATTCATGAATTCTTCACGCGTTTTTGCCTGCTGGAAGAATCCTGTAAAATCGGATGTAGTCGTTAACGAATTCTGTTTTTCCACACCACGCATTTGCATACACATGTGTTGCGCTTCAATGACAACCATTACACCCAATGGATCTAATGTTTGCTGAATGCAATCTTTAATCTGCATTGTCAAACGTTCCTGTATTTGCAAACGACGGGCAAAAATATCAACTACCCGTGGAATTTTACTCAATCCTGTGATATATTTCTTAGGGATATAAGCAACATGTGCTTTACCAAAAAACGGAAGCATATGATGTTCGCACAACGAAAAGAAATCAATATCCTTTACAATTACCATCTGCTTGTAATCTTCTTCCTCAAACATGGCCGAACGAAGTACTGCCGCCGGATCTTCATGATACCCTTTTGTCAAGTATTGCATAGCCTTTGCTACGCGCATCGGTGTTTTGATAAGACCTTCCCGGTTCACATCTTCACCCAACAAACCGAGTATTTCCTGATAATGGGTTGCCAAAGCATCCCGATTCTGCAACATCTGCTCTTCGCTTAATTTCTCCATCTTCAATTCAAAGGAATTTTAACTTCTTCTTTTACAATATACATTTCTTTCGCATAATCCGGAAAAGCGGCCATCAGCCTACGCATCATCTGATAGGCTTCTTCATGAGACCTAAAATCGCCTACACGCAATTTCCAGAATGGAGCATTGTAGGTCACATAGGTTGGCACATCCGGGAAAAGTTCCTTAATCTCCTTTTCCTTCCGGAAAGCCTCATCTTTCGACTTACGCTGGTTATTACCTGAAAATACCTGAGCTCTATAACCTTGAATTTTCAAGTAGGCTGTTTCGCCTTCCTGCTCTACGTTTGTTCCATACATATGAGCTCCGACCAATGCCCGGATAGCATCCGACTGATGTACGGTTACTACTCCTTTGCCAGGCTCTTGCTTCGCCATCTCATCAAAGATAGTTACAACATGAACTCCAGTATCGACCGTCTGTCCCCAACAAGACACAGAAAGCAAGCTACATAAACAAAATAGAATCAGGATTTGTCTCATAAGGTAATAAATGAAATTATTCACGTATAGCGAACTTAATTATAATAGTCAAAGTAGCTATCTTGATTATTCATCATAGCTACCTTGACTTATTTACTTTTGGTAAACGATGATTCAATTATTTATCAAAAGCTTCAATGATCGGCATGAATTTCTCTACAGACAAAGATGCACCACCAATCAGACCACCATCAACATCCGGTTTAGCAAACAGTTCTTTTGCATTACCGCCATTACAGCTACCACCATACAGAATTGTGCAGTTGTCTGCAATTTCATTACCATATTTAGCAGCCAAAGTAGCACGAATATGTGCATGAATTTCTTCAGCCTGATCAGCTGTAGCTGTTTCACCTGTACCGATAGCCCAAACCGGTTCGTAAGCTAAGATAATCTTGCTGAAATCTTCAGCTGACAGATTAAACAAAGAACCTTCAATCTGAGCATCTACTACTTCGAAATGCTTACCAGCTTCTCTTTCAGCCAAAACTTCACCAATACAGAAGATCGGAGTCAGACCATTAGCTAAAGCCAATTCTACTTTTGTCTTCAAGATTTCCGGAGTTTCATGATAGTAAGCACGACGTTCAGAGTGACCCAAGATGACATACTTAGCGCCAGTTGAAGCTACCATAGCAGCAGAAACTTCTCCTGTGAAAGCACCTTTTTCCTTATCTGCACAGTTTTCTGCTGCAACACCGATCTTATTCGTATCAATAGCAGCAACAACACTTGCCAAATGAGTAAACGGAGTACCGATAATTACATCGCAATTTGTTGTTTTATTCTTCAATGCTTCGTTCAAACCTTTAGCCAATTCCAGGCCTTCAGCAAGAGTGGTGTTCATTTTCCAGTTTCCTGCAACAATGTTCTTTCTCATATTTTCTCTATTTTAAATTGTGATACAAAAATTCTTCTTATAAGTTTTCACTAACTGGTTGTTTCTGTTTCTTCCGGTTACGCCGGTAGTCATACAGCCAAACCAGCAACAAAGGTACGGCAAAAGTCAATAGGTTGGTTACTAACCGAGCCTCTTTCTCGTCTTTCATCGGTTTTAACAAGGCTGATTCAACAAACTTATCCAAGTCTTCTTCCTTAGGAAAGTCATTATAATGCCATTTTCCCATGATAGTACCTCCTTTTAAAACGATCAGACCCGGATTAGAGCGAATCATCGTCTTCAACGTAACATCATCTACAAACAGAAATGGATACTCAGCTCCTGTATAATCAATCCATTTTGTTACGGCGGCCTCATCAGAACCTGTCAGACAATAAAACTGCATTCCTTTTTCAGTAGCATAATCATACAGATTATTGATTTCATCGATGCGCTCTTCATTGGCTTGTTCCAACCTGGGAGATACCAAAAGAAATACGCCCGTTGTATCAGCCAACAGCTGTTCTGTACGGTCTTCTCCATCAAATGTTGTCACGATAAAATCACTGATCGGCGGAACAAAACCGGCCTTGATCAATTTTGACTCCGTATCCACGAAAGTCCAGGTTGAATCATCAGCAGGCACATTGTCTAACGTAAATCTTTTTTGAACGCCGTCTTTTTCATAAATAAAACTATATTCATACTCATCTTGCGGAGCTCCTTCAGGAATTGACATCGCCACCGGAATATTGACACCTACTTTATACGGGCGAAAATCTATAATCGGTAAATGCCAATAATTTCGAAGAGAAAATCCGACGCAATAAACATAGGCAAAAGTAGCAACAAACCAATAAACCTTAAAAGTATAACCAGCCAGTGTCCGTTGATTGTAGACAAAGGCTATTACCGCAGCTGCCAACAAAACAATATTTTTATAGAAAGTCTCCCAATTCGTTAGAATCAGAGCTTCACCAAAACAACCGCAATCTGCAACAGGATTATACAACGCCAGATATAGTGTTAGTGGCGTCATGAAAAGCATCATCAGTAACGTTAAGAAAGACGCATACCGACGATAAACCCCTAAAAACATACAGATGCCCAATGTAAATTCTACAGCAGCCAGATTTATGGCAAAAGGCACAGCAAACGATTGCAGAGAATCCCAACCGAACGAGGACAAATATTCTCCCACCTTAATGGCAAAACCCATAGGATCTACAGCCTTCGTCAATCCTGAAAAGATAAACACGAGGCCCAACAATAACCGGCAAGTTTCTGCCAGCATCTTTATCCATATATCTTTCTGCCTCATATGCGATGACTTTTGTCTACTTATTATTCCCCATATTCGAGTTTAATTAAGCCAAACAAGGCATAATTAACCATATCCATATAGTTCGCATCTATTCCTTCGGAAACCAATGTTTCTCCGTGATGGCTTTCAATCTGCTTAGTCCGATAAATCTTCATCAGAATCAGATCTGTGTAAGAACTGATTCGCATACTGCGCCACGCCTCATCATAATCATGGTTCTTGGCATACATCAGTTCTTTCGTCTGAGTCATATATTTATCATACAAGGACAAGGCTTCTTCATTGGTAATATCAGTAGTATCAGCATAACCCAACGCCAACTGGATAAGCCCGATAATACCATAATTGACAATGGCAATAAACTCCGGACGGATACCTTCATCAATCATCCGCGTCCCTTTAGTTTCCAAACTGCGAATGCGATTGGCCTTGATAAATATCTGATCTGTAACTGACATCGGGCGCATGATCCGCCACGAAGGACCATAATCTTTTAGCTTCTTAGCATATAGCTCCCGGCAAATAGAGATAACTTTCTCAAATTGTTCTTTCGTATCTGGCATATTCTCTGGAATTAGCAATGCAAAGATAGCTTTTTAAATGGAATATTGAAAATAAAAAGCTGCCCGTAATTCACATCACAAGCAGCTCAAACACAGAAAAAAAATTTATGTGATCTAATAATTAGAATCTATTTAAGAACACCGTAACGTACGTCCTAAACGAAGGATAGTAGTACGAGTAATACCATTCAGCTCACACAGTTTGGATACAGTTGTTCCGTATTTTTGAGCAATTGCTCCTAACGTATCACCTGATTGTATCTTATGATATATTGGCTGATTCCCTGCAGCATCATTCTGCTCGGCAGCTACCGCAGCCAAAGGTTCATTCTGAGCTTCCACCGTAACTGACGGCTTCGCAGTTTTCTTTTTCTTAACTACATAACTGGCTCCGGCATTGCAACGAATTGATTGTCCGACACGAAGAACTGTCGTCGGTTTAATTCCATTCAAACGGCATAATTCGCTGACTGACGTTCCATAAATGCGGGCAATCTTACCTAACGTATCACCCGATTTTACCCGGTGATAAACCAACTGATCACCTGAAGAAGTATAAATATTGCTCTTCCGCCCGTTGATCTTTACATTCCGGAAAACAAATGTATCATGAACGGGAACTCCGTTTTCAAAGTCTACAATTTCAGCAGGATTAATAGCCTGACCCAGGAAGCGTGTTTCAAAATGAAGGTGAGAACCAGTAGAACGTCCAGTGTTTCCACCTAATCCAATTGGATCTCCAGCATGTACAATATCGTTGACGTGTACTAATTGTTTAGATAAATGGCCATAAATGGTCTCAAGTCCGTTTGGGTGTCTAATAACAAGATAGTAGCCATAACCACGGCGTTCATAATTACGAATTCTGACTTTTCCGTCGAAGGCAGCTCGAATTGTATCTCCTTTTTGTACTTTCAAATCAATTCCACGGTGCATCCGACGACGGCGAGGACCATATTTCGAGGTAACACGAGCAATTGTATCAATCGGATAAACAAACGAGCTACAATTAATAGCGCAAGAATCCGGGAAATTCGGCTTTTCAGCTTCGCCCCGGAACGGATCAACCCATTTAGTATTCCAGTTTGATCCATAAAGGTCTTCTGCAGGGAACATTAAAGATTCTCGGGCTACTTCAGCATTGAAAGATGCTTCGGCCAACTTTTCCATCGCGATGTCTTTCTTAAAGCCTACACGCTCAGCCATCAATTCAGAAACGTGTTGTTCCATCACCATATTCGCCTGACCAACTACAATGTCTTTTGCTGCCTTTTTCTCCGGCTCTTCTGCTTTCATCACTGGAAGCATCATAAAGCCCAAACAAACGGATAATATTGATTTTACTGTCATTTTCTTAGAAGAATTCAAAACTTATAGACCATTTTTGAAGTGTTAAACACTGTCAATCAGCATTCAACAAGTCAAAGTTCGCGATTTTGAATTATACCTCAAAAGAAATTAAGGAAAAATTTCTTCAAACTTCCATAAGATTCATAAATCAACCCTATAATTAAAAGGGAAACAAACACTTACGCCTAATATGTTCTACAACACATTAGCTAATCAGACGCCAACTAATACTGCGGGAGAAGAGAATTCTTAGTCTTTCGTTCAATATCTGATAGGGTTCGCTCAATAAATCCGGATCTTCGTTCAAAATCTCCATAGCACAATCACGAGCATATTGAAGGATTTGTCCATCCGAAGCCAGATTGGCGATTCTCAATTCCAGCCCTTCGCCACTTTGCCTCGTTCCTTCCAGATCACCCTGTCCACGTAAACGCAAATCTGCCTCAGCAATTTCAAAACCATTATTGCTGTTGACCATAATTTCAAGCCGCTTACGGGTTTCATTGCTTAATTTATAAGAAGAAACCAATATACAATATGACTGTTCAGCGCCACGGCCTACACGTCCACGCAACTGATGTAACTGCGACAGTCCAAAACGTTCAGCACTTTCGATTACCATTACAGAAGCATTCGGCACATTCACCCCCACTTCGATCACAGTAGTTGCTAGCAAGATCTGTGCTTCCCCCGAAATGAACTTCTGCATTTCTTCTTCCTTTTCGGCGGCTTTCATTTTTCCATGCACCATACACACCGTATATTCCTGAAAAACCTCCTTAAAGACTTCAAAACCTTCTTCCAAGCTTTTATAATCCAGCTTTTCATTCCCTTCAATCAAGGGATAAACCACATAAACCTGGCGACCTTTCTGAATTTCCCTACGCAAAAACTCAAAGAGCTCAGCCTTTTTGTTATCATAACGGTGTAAGGTTCGTATAGGTTTTCGCCCCGGTGGCAGTTCGTCGATAACAGAGACATCCAAATCACCATACAAAGTCATGGCTAAGGTTCGGGGAATTGGCGTTGCCGTCATAACCAACACATGAGGAACAGCTTTCGTATTCTTCATCCAAAGCCGTGAACGCTGCTCTACACCAAAGCGATGTTGTTCGTCAATAATCGCCAAACCCAATGATGAGAATACAACCGTGTCTTCTATCAAGGCATGCGTTCCGATGACAATCTGGATTTCACCACTGGCAATGGCGGGTAAAATCCGTTCACGCTCTTTCTTCTTTGTCGAACCAGTCAACAGAGCCACATTTACATCCATATCTTTCAAGAAGGCTTTGATCGTCGCATAATGCTGGGTTGCCAAGATTTCTGTAGGAGCCATCATACATGCCTGACAGTGATTGTCGAGAGCCAGCAGCATCGACAACAAGCCCACCAGTGTTTTTCCACTACCCACATCTCCCTGCAGCAAACGATTCATCTGACGTCCACTTCCCATATCGGCACGAATTTCCCGCACTACCCGCTTTTGGGCGTTCGTCAATTCAAAAGGAAGATATTCCTTATAAAATGTATTGAAATAGTCACCTACAGACGAAAAGAGAATACCCCGAAGTGTCTTCTTTCGTAGTTGAGATGTTTTAAGCATGTGAAGCTGGATATAAAACAGCTCTTCAAACTTTAAGCGCAACTGAGCCGCTCTCAATAAAGAAACAGTAGCCGGGAAATGAATATTCCTCATCGCATCCGATAAAGAAACCAACCCGGTCTTCTTTAATAATTTCTGAGGTAAAGTTTCTGCCAATTGCCAGTTCAATCCCGACAACAAAGTGTACTGCAAATTTTGAATCGCACGCGAGTTAAGGAACGATTTCTTCATCTTTTCCGTCGTATTATAAAACGGAGTAAGTCCCGAAGCAACCTGTCCGGCTTGTTCTACCGGGTCCACATCCGGATGCACCAGATTAAATGAATGACCAAACTCAGACGGTTTTCCAAAGATTATGTATTCCGTATCGACTTTGACCTTTTCAAGTACGTAATTGATTCCTTTAAACCAAACCAGATCTAATACACCCGATCCGTCCGTAAATTTTCCAACGAGACGTCTTGTTTTCCCTTCTCCTAACTGTTCATAACGCGTAATCTTCCCTTTCAGCTGGATATAAGGCATATTGGGAGTAATCTCATCTACCCGGTAAAACCGACTTCGGTCAACATATTTATAAGGGAAATAATGCAGCAAATCATCGTATGAGACAATGTTGGCTTCTTTCTGAAGTATCTCTGCTTTCTTAGGGCCGACACCAGGCAAATAAGTTATCGCACGTTTATCCAGATCCAGTATCATAGGTTATTTTTTGGTTTATCGACAAAGATAAGAACTGTTTGCGAAAATAAAAAAGCCATCCCGGAAAAACCAGGATGGCCTATATTATAAATTCAACTGTATGTCGAATTAAGCTTCCTTATTCTCAGCCAAACCGCGTTTCTTAATCTTACGTTTCTGTAATTCATAAGCAATCGGAGTCGCTACGAACAAGGTAGAATATGTACCGATCACGATACCTAACAAGATAGCGAAGGTAAAGCTTCGGATTGTACTACCACCCAGAATGAAGATACAGATTACAACAACCAAAGTCGTCAATGAAGTATTGAATGTACGACACAAAGTTGAATTCAAGGCATCATTGATTACCTGGTAACGGTCACGCTTCGGATAAATACTGATCGTCTCACGGATACGATCGAATACAACCACGGTATCGTTGATAGAGTAACCGATGATTGTCAAGATAGCCGCAATGAATGTCTGGTCAACTTCCATAGAGAACGGCAACAGTTTCCATAACAACGTATAGAAAGAGATAATACATAAAGTAGTTGTTGCAACAGAAGCAAACGCACCTACCGAGAATGATACATCTCGGAAACGTAACAGGATATAAGCGGCCATACAGATCATAGAGAAGATAACCGCCAAGATTGCGCTGTTCTTAATATCATCAGCCATAGACGGACCTACTTTCTGTGAACTCTGGATATAATCAGAAACGAACTGGTCCAAAGTCGTACCGTCTTTCAATAACGGTTTCAAACCTTCGTACAGTTTTGATTCGATTTTCTGGTCGATATTCGGATCTTGTACATCAATCTTATAGTTGGTAGAGATACGAACCTGATCTTGTGTACCGATAGTAATAACACTTACGGCACCATCCAACTGAGCATCCAACAACTTACGAACTTCGTCGGTCTTCACATTCTGATCAAAACGAACGATATAGTTACGACCACCGGTAAAGTCAATACCCTTGTTCAATCCAATTGTCATCATTGAGATAGCTCCCAATACTACAATTGCCAACGGAATCAAATAACCCACCTTACGAGCATCCAAGAAGTTCACCTTCGGATTCTTCAACAAATCTTTTGTCAGGTTTGTAACGAAAGTCACATTCTTCAGTTTGTCTTTTGCCAACAGTGATTCATAAACAATACGAGTCAAGAATACAGCTGTCAAGAATGATGCGAGCAAACCAATAATCATTGTAGTGGCGAAACCACGGATAGGACCTGTACCGAAGTTGAACAGGATGATACCTGTGATGATAGATGTTAAGTTAGAGTCGAAGATAGCCGAGAATGCATTTGAATAACCGTCGGCAAGTGCTTTCTTCACACCCTTACCTGCACGAAGCTCTTCTTTTGTACGTTCATAGATAAGTACGTTCGCATCCACAGCCATACCAAGTGACAATACCATACCGGCTATACCGGACATTGTCAGCGCAGCCTGGAAGGATGAAAGAATACCTAGCGTGAAGAAGAAGTTGAGGATTAACGCGCAGTTAGCAACCATACCTGGGATGAAGCCGTACATAGAGCACATGTAAATCATCAACAGAATCAATGCCACAACGAATGACATGATACCGGCGTTGATGGATGCCTGTCCCAAAGACGGACCTACGATGTCTTCCTGTACGATGTGGGCAGGAGCCGGCATCTTACCTGATTTCAATACGTTTGCCAAGTCTTTTGCCTGTTCGGGAGTGAAGTGACCGGTGATTTGTGAGTTACCGCCGGTGATTTCCTGATTTACGTTCGGTGCGGAGTATACATAGCCGTCCAGTACAATGGCGATGGCTTTACCTACATTCTGTTTGGTGAGTTGTGCCCAACGGCGTGCACCGTCCGTATTCATAGACATGCTTACGGCAGGTTTGCCATAGTGGTCGAATTCGTCTTTGGCGTTTACAACTACGTCACCTTCCAGCGGAGCGCGTCCGTTACGTTCGGTAGACTTGATGGCGTACAATTCGAAAGTCTGTGCTTTCGGGTCGTATTCAAAAGGAGAAACACCCCACTTCAGGCGCAGGTCTTTCGGCATTTCAGCCTGAATTTCCGGCATGGAGAGGTATTTGTTGATATCAGCGGTATCCTTGTAGTTTGCATAACCTACAACAGGGCCTTGACCGCTGGGATTTACCTGAAGAACTGCCAGCAGCGGATGTTCTTTCTTGATTTGTGCAAGATCGACAGATTGTGCTTTGTTTTCACCTTTCAATGCTGCAGCAAGACTATCGGCAGTGCTGGTAGCTTGTGCCACAACCGGAGCGGCAGTGCTGTCAACGGCTACACTGTCAGCCGATGCTTCATTAGCTAAAATGCTGCGCAGTTTGTTATCAGCAGCTTGCAGATAGGGTGCAACATCCTTTGCGTTGTATGTTTCCCAAAACTCCAGATTAGCAGAACCTTGTAGTAATTTTCTTACACGCTCTGGCTCTTTGATACCCGGAAGCTCCACCATGATACGTCCCATCTTGTCTTCCAGACTCTGGATGTTGGGCTGAACCACACCGAACTGGT
>ERZ779643.1047-NODE-1047-length-20467-cov-2.940084_pt1 | contig 20467 bp, 27 predicted proteins | sample MGYA00511564_ERZ779643 | MGnify/ENA primary metagenome ERZ779643 (study PRJEB29588, sample SAMEA2147114) | human gut metagenome | biome: human gut; feature: human-associated habitat; material: faeces | place: Denmark | collected 2008/2010 ... | reverse complement strand
GTATCTTTGGGCCAGTAGCAAGAGAGCTTCGTGACAAACAGTTTATGAAAATTGTTTCCTTAGCTCCGGAAGTATTATAGGAGGTTCACTATGGCAACATCAAAGATTAAAAAAGGCGATACAGTTAAAGTTATGGTCGGCGATGCAGTAAAATGCAAAGGCAAAGAAGGTAAAGTTCTTTCTGTAGACCATAAGAACGGAAGAGTTGTTGTAGAAGGTGTTAACAAAGTTACAAAGCACACAAAACCTTCAGCAGCTAATCCAAACGGCGGAATCATCGAGAAGGAAGCTCCAATCGATATCTCCAACGTTATGTATGTTCATAAAGGAAAGACAACAAAGGTTGGTTTCAAGATGGATGGCGATAAGAAAGTCCGTTTTGCGAAATCAACAGGAGAAGTAATCGACTAATTGGAGAGAGGAGGTCTAGACACGTGAGCAGACTTAAAGATATGTATAAAGACGAGATCGTAGATGCTATGATCAAGAAGTTTGGTTATAAAAATATCATGGAAGTTCCGAAGATCGATAAGATCGTCCTGAACATGGGTGTCGGAGAAGCTAAGGACAATGCAAAGGCTCTTGAATCCGCTGTAAAGGATATGGAAACAATCACAGGACAGAAAGTCGTAACTACAAAGGCTAAAAATTCAGTTGCTAACTTCAAAATCAGAGAAGGTCAGGCAATCGGATGCAAGACAACACTTCGTGGCGAAAAGATGTATGAATTCTTAGATCGTCTGGTAAACCTTGCACTGCCTCGAGTTCGTGACTTTAGAGGTGTTAATCCTAACGCATTTGACGGCAGAGGAAATTATGCGCTCGGAATAAAAGAACACATTATTTTCCCCGAAGTATCTTACGAACTGGTGGAAAAAGTGCGCGGATTTGACATTTGCATTGTCACTACCGCCAAAACCGACGACGAAGCTAAGTCGCTTCTTGTAAAGCTTGGAATGCCTTTCAAGAACTAACAGGAAAAAGGAGAATTAAAAATGGCTAAAAAAGCAATGATAAACAAACAGCAAAGAACGCCCAAATTCAGCACCCGCGCTTATACGAGATGCTCGATTTGCGGAAGACCGCACGCTGTTTTGAAAAAGTACGGTATCTGCCGTATATGTTTCAGAAACCTGGCTCACAAGGGCGAAATCCCCGGAGTCAAGAAGTCCAGCTGGTAATAGGAGGATATTATGGTAGTTACAGATCCTATAGCAGATTTGCTTACAAGAATAAGAAACGCAATGACGGCTAAGCACGAAACGGTTACCGTACCCGCCTCCAAAATGAAAAAGGCAATTGTGGACATTCTGGTAAACGAAGGTTATGTCAAGAGTGCCGAAGTCGTCGATATCGACGGACACAGCAACATTCTCATTACGCTCAAATACGGTCAGGGAGGAGAGAAGGTCATCACCAATCTCAAACGCGTGTCCAAGCCCGGACTTCGCGTTTACTGCGGATGCGACGATCTGCCCAGCGTAATCAACGGATTGGGCATCGCCATCATTTCCACGTCCAAGGGCGTCATGACCGACAAAGAAGCGCGCAAAAACAAGATCGGCGGCGAAGTACTCGCCTACGTCTGGTAATCGGAGGTTATTATGTCAAGAATTGGTAGAATGCATATCACCGTTCCCGCAGGAGTAACCGTCGAATACAAAGACAACGTGGTTACAGTAAAGGGACCCAAAGGAACGTTAACGCAAAAAATCGTTTCGCACGCAATAGATGTAAAATTAGAAGGCAATATCGTCACAGTAGAGCGCCACAACGAACAAAAAGAGACGAAGTCGCTGCACGGGCTTTACAGAATGCTTATCGCCAACATGATACAAGGCGTAGTCACTCCGTTCAGCAAGACTCTGGTCATTGCCGGCGTAGGTTACAGAGCATCGGTCAGCGGCAACAAGCTGACGATGAGCCTTGGATATTCGCACCCCGTTGTGTTTGTAGCGCCCGAGGGCATAACTCTCAGCTGCCCCGATGCCAACACCGTGGTAGTCAGCGGAATTTCCAAAGAACAGGTGGGACAGGTGGCCGCAAACATCAGATCCAAGCGCAAGGTTGAACCTTATCACGGCTACGGCCTGCATTATTCTGACGAAGTTGTTGTCAGAAAAGAAGGCAAGACCGCCGGTAAGTAAGGAGAATAGACTATGATTAAAAAAGAAAATAAAAATCAGTTGAGAAAGAAAAGACATTTGCGCGTCAGAGCAAAAGTCAGCGGAACCGCTCAAATGCCCCGTCTTAACGTATATCGCTCCACCGCAAACATTTATGCACAGCTCATCGATGACGAAAAGGAAGTCACGCTCGCGTCTTCTTCCACCATTGCAAAAGGTATGGACGTCAGCGGAATGACCAAGACCGAAGCGGCAGCTGCGGTAGGCAAGGATATAGCCGCAAAAGCTCTGGAAAAAGGCATTAAAACAGTGGTTTTTGACAGAGGCGGATATCTTTACACCGGTAGAGTAAAAGCTCTTGCGGAAGCGGCAAGAGAAGCCGGTCTCGAATTCTGACAGGAGGTTGCTTTACTATGGCAAAGAGAGAACGTGAAGAATTAAGACCGGACGACGGACTTACGACAAAGCTCGTATCGGTCAATCGTATAAGTAAAACAGTTAAAGGCGGACGCAACATGAGATTTGCGGCGCTGGTGGTCGTGGGCGACGGCAAAGGCAAGGTCGGTTATGGTACCGGCAAGGCCACCGAAGTGCCCGAAGCCATCAAAAAAGCCGAAGAAGCTGCAAAACACAGCATGATAAGCATCTCCATAGCGGGCGACACCATTCCGCACAAGACCAACGGCGCATTCGGAAAATCCAACGTATTGCTGCTGCCGGCCCCCGAAGGAACGGGAGTTATCGCGGGCAGCTCGGTGCGTGCCGTCGTCGAATTGGTGGGCATCAAAAACATCACCACGAAATGTTACGGTTCGAGAAATCCCATTAACTGTGTAAAGGCTACCATCAACGGACTTAAAACGCTTCGCACTGCCGAACAGGTTGCTGCGCTGCGCGGTAAGACCGTTGAAGAGATCCTTGGGTAGGTGAATTATGGCAGAAAAGAAATTGAAAATTACTCTTATCAAGAGCACAAGCGGAAGATTGGCAAAACAGCAGAAGACCATTCAGGCGCTGGGACTTAAAAAAATCCGTTCCAGTGTTATCCATGAGGATACTCCGTCGATACGCGGCATGATTTTCGTAGTCAAACACCTTGTCCAGGTAGAAGAAGTGGAGGCATAAACTATGAAGTTGCATGAACTAAAACCCGCAAAGGGTGCAAGAACGGGAGAAAGACGTCTCGGACGCGGCATAGGCAGCGGTCTGGGCAAAACTTCCGGAAAAGGTAATAAAGGACAGTGGGCAAGAAGCGGCGGAGGCGTTCGCATCGGATTCGAAGGCGGTCAGATGCCTCTTGCAAGAAGATTGCCCAAGCGCGGTTTTGACAATATCTGGAAAAAGCAATATACCGTAATAAATCTCGGCGATCTCGAACAGCTCGAAGACGGAACGGTCGTTACCCTCGAATACCTTCTTGCCGAAGGTCTTGTCAGCAAGGCACAGCCCAACGGTCTTAAAGTTCTCGGCAACGGAACTTTGACTAAAAAACTGACCGTTAAGGCAAATAAGTTCTCTAAATCCGCGGAAGCGAAGATTAAAGAACTTGGCGGAGAGGTCGAGGTGTTATAATGTTCCGTACACTAATTAACGCATTTAAGAATAAGGAGATTCGCAATAAGCTGCTGATAACGATAGCGTTGTTGTTTTTGTATCGTATCGGCTGCTGGCTTCCTGTTCCCGGCATAGACAGAGAGGTATTCAGTTATGTAGACGGAAACAATACCTTGCTTTCGCTGCTGTCGGCAATTACCGGTAGCGCGCTTGCAAACGGTGCCATTCTGGCTCTCGGTATTTCTCCGTATATCAATGCGTCCATTATTGTGCAATTGTTGGGCGCTGTCGTTCCCTCTCTCGAAAAACTGACAAAGCAGGGTGAGGAAGGCAGAAAAAAGCTTAACACTATAACAAGATACGTCACGCTGGCTCTTGCCGTTATGCAGGCTATCGGTATCACCGTTGCATGGGCAAATGCAGGCGGTCTGTCCGACAGCATGTATGCAGGCACGGTGTTCTCCAACCAGTGGGTAGTGGGCGGCAGCATTGTCATAATGCTGGTTGCCGGCGCTATGTTCTCCACGTGGCTGGGTGAAAGAATTACCGAACTCGGCGTAGGAAACGGTATTTCGCTGCTTATCTTTATCGGTATTCTGGCGACAGCCGACTTGTCGTTGATTGCCAACATCAACAGCATTATCCAGGGCACCGATGAATATGCAATATGGTCTTTGCTGGGCTTTATTGTTATGGCGGTGGTGATATTCGGACTGATAGTGTTTGTCGATCTTGCCGAGCGGCGTATTCCCATACAGTACGCAAAGCAAATCAAGGGAAGAAAGCAGTACGGCGGTCAAAACACCTATATCCCGATAAAGGTCAATGCAAGCGGCGTTATGCCCATCATCTTTGCGTCGGCGATCATCACCTTCCCGCAGATGTTAGGTCAGATTTTCTGGCCCAACCACTGGCTGCACGCATGGTGGATGAAATACATGGGCGTCAACACGTGGCCTTATGCGATCATAATGGCGCTGTTGATATTGCTGTTCAGCTATGTTTACGCGTCCATGCAGTTCAAGCCCGATGAAGTGGCGAGAAACCTCCAGCAGTACGGAGGATTTATTCCCGGAACACGTCCCGGCAAACCCACGTACGACTATATCAACAAGATTTCCAAACGTATCACTTTGTTTGGCGCAATATATCTTGCGTTTATCGCGTTGATACCCGGTCTGCTGTTCAGTTTCTTCTCGTTCGGCAACAGTTCGCTGGTTAACTCCATGACGGCGACAGGTATGTTGATTATCGTGTCGGTAGGTCTGGAAGTAGACAAGCAGCTGCAAAGCCTCATGATGATGAAACAGTACAAAGGTTTCCTGAAATAAAAATATTCAAATTACTTATCCAAGTCCGTATTTTTGCGCGGGCTTGGATAAGCCACTAAAATAAAGGTAGGTAACGACAATGAATGTGATTTTATTGGGCGCTCCCGGCGCCGGCAAAGGCACTCAGGCAGTCCGCATTGCCGCAGCAATGAACATTCCCCACATTTCTACGGGAGATATTTTCCGCAAGAACATCAAGGAAAAAACACCCGTGGGCTTGAAGGCCAAATCTTACATCGATCGCGGACAGCTCGTACCCGATGAAGTGGTTGTGGAGATTGTGCAGCAGCGCATTGACGAAGACGACTGCAAAAACGGCTTTCTGCTGGACGGTTTTCCCCGCACCATCGCTCAGGCGGAGGCGCTGGACAGACTGACGAATATCGATAGCGTGATAAATCTCGAAGTGGATCTCGACAAATTGGTCGACCGCATTACGGGAAGACGCGTTTGCGAGAAATGCGGCGAAAGTTATCATGTTTCGACAAAGAAAGACGATATTTGCGAAAAATGCGGCGGTAAACTTATTCAGAGGGCGGACGACACGGAAGAAACCGTCAAATCGCGTCTTAACGTGTACAAAAACGAGACGGCACCCCTTATCAATTTTTACAAAAACCAGGGCGTGTTAAAAAACGTCGACGGGATGAAGAGCATCGAAGAGGTTTTTGAGGAAATCTCAAAAGCGTTGAAACTAAAATGATTACCGTAAAAAACAGTCACGAGCAAGCCCGTATGCGCGAGGCGGGAAAAATAGTGGGCGATACGCTGCGGTTTATCGAACCGTACGTCAAGCCCGGCGTTTCCACCGCGGAATTGGACAATCTCATGGAAAATTACATCTGTTCGCGCGGGGCAAAGCCCAACTTCAAGCACTTATACGGTTTTCCTGCGACAGCGTGCATATCCATAGACGAAGAGGTGGTGCACGGCGTTCCTTCCGAACGCGTTCTGAAAGAGGGCGAAATAGTAAGTATAGACGTCGGCGCTAAAATAAAGGGCTTTAACGGCGACGCCGCCAGGACTTTCCCTGTAGGAGAAGTGTCGTTTGAAAAGCGCAAACTGATTGAGGTGTGCAAAGACAGCTTTTTTAAGGGAGTCGAACAAGTGGCGGTGGGTAAACATCTCGGAGACGTTTCGCACGCCATTCAATCGTATGTCGAGAGTTTCGGTTTCGGGATAGTGCGCTGCATGACGGGACACGGCATTGGAAGGGCTCTTCACGAAGACCCCGAAATTCCCAATTACGGAATGCCCGGCACGGGACCGGTGCTCAAAGAAGGCTATTGTCTTGCCGTCGAGCCCATGATCACCGCGGGCAGCCCCGAAGTGAAGTTCGTACCTGTGGGAGACTGGGATGTGTGTGTCACGCGCGACTTGCGTCCCAGCGCGCATTATGAGAACACAATTTTGATTTTATCCGACAAAATCGAGATTTTGACCCTCTAAAACAGTTTACAAATCGTATAAATTTGTGGTATAATATCATTTGCGTGAAATTTGCGCTTTTGAAAATATGCTTTTACGGAGCAATAAATGCAAACGGGTTATGTTGTAAAAAGCCTTAAAGGGCACGACGCAAACAGAATATATTTGGTACTTGCCGTGCTTAGTGCCGATTTTATTTTGCTGGCGGACGGGCAGTACCGCAAAATCGAAAACCCGAAGCAGAAGAGAATAAAGCACGTGAAAATATTATCGGAACAACGGCATGATTTTGAGTGCGACAGCGACATAAGAAAAATCTGCCGGCAATACGACCGTAAGGCAAAGATGTAATTGGAGGACTTATATGCCGAGAGAAGACAATATAGAAGTCGATGGAAAAGTAGTAGAGTGTCTGCGCAACGCAATGTTTAAGGTGCAGCTCGAAAACGGACACATCGTCACCTGTACTATATCAGGCAAAATAAGAATGCACTACATCAGAATTCTGCAAGGGGACACGGTCAAGATAGAAATGTCGCCCTACGACATTACAAAAGGCCGTATAACTTACAGAAATAAAAATTAAGGAGAATATTATGAAAGTCAGATCGTCAGTAAAGCCCATGTGCGACAAGTGCAAAGTCATCAAGCGCCATGGCAAAGTAATGGTAATTTGTTCTAAGTATCCCAACCACAAACAAAGACAGGGCTAATATCAGTCCAATACCCCGCTTCAGGTCCTATTTTACGATAGGGCTATTGGTGTATGCGGGGGTTTTCGGCTTTTTTGAAGACCTTGCGGCGTGCCTTATTATTCTTATTATATATAGACGTTTGCCGGGCGGCAGACGTCGCGGCTGAATATAAAGGGAACAAACGGGCGCCTTCGGGCAACAAAATTCCGGACATGAGCTTAAAAAAAATCATTTACCGACGGCTGCCAACATTCCATGGCCAGCAATCGGCAGATGCGGAAGATATATAAATCACAACTAATTAAGGAGTAAACAATGGCAAGAATAGCTGGTGTTGATTTGCCCAGAGAAAAGAGGGTCGAGATCGGACTTACCTATATATACGGTATCGGCCGGCCCATGGCAAACAAAATATTAAAGATGACTAACGTTGATCCCGATATTCGCGTCAAAGACTTGACGGACGAGCAGGAAAACGCCCTTAGAACTTATATAGAAAAAAATGTGGTGACCGAGGGCGACTTGCACCGCGAAATAGCGCTCAACATTAAAAGACTTATGGAAATCGGCTGTTACCGCGGCGTAAGACATCGTAAGGGATTGCCCGTTCGCGGACAGAGAACCAAACAAAACGCGCGCACGCGCAAGGGTCCGAAGCGTACCGTCGGGCGCTCTAAGAAGGCGGATAAGTAAGGAGAGACACTATGGCAGTTAAAAAGACAGTTAAAAAGAGAATTACTAAAAACGTAGATAAAGGTCAGGTGCATATTCACGCTTCTTTTAACAATACGCTTATCACCTTTACCGACGAACAAGGTAACGCGATCGCGGCTTGCAGCGCAGGAGCACTGGGCTTCCGCGGTTCGAGAAAGAGCACTCCGTTCGCGGCTCAGCAGGCGTGTGAAAAAGCGGCTCTCGTGGCCAAGGAAAACGGACTTCGCAGCGTCGAAGTTTTCGTCAAGGGCCCCGGAGCGGGACGTGAGTCCACTATAAGAGCGTTGGAAACGGTGGGCATTGCGGTGACGGCCATCACGGACGTTTCGCCGATACCTCACAACGGTTGCCGTCCGCCCAAGCGCAGAAGAGTATAAGGAGAACATACAATATGGCAAAATATACAGACGCATCCTGCAAGCTTTGCAGAAGAGAGGGAATGAAGCTCTTTTTGAAGGGTGAGAGATGCACCAGCAAAAAGTGCGCAATGGAATCGAGAGCCTTTGCTCCCGGACAGCACGGCACTCTTAGGAAGAAGTCTTCCGAATACAGCGTGCAGCTTCGTGAAAAACAAAAGGCCAAGCGCGCATACGGACTGCTCGAAAAGCAGTTCCGCAGCTATTATGAAGAGGCGGAACGTATGCCCGGCGTCACCGGCGAAAATATGCTGTCGCTCATCGAGCGCAGACTCGACAACGTCGTGTACAGAATGGGAATCGGCAGCTCGAGAGCTCAGTCCCGTCAGATAGTCAATCACGGTCTCATCACCGTGAACGGCAAAACCGTGGACATTCCCAGCTACCAGACAAAGCCCGGCGACGAAATAGCAATCAAGGAAAATAAAAGAGAATCTAAAATTGCCGTCGAACTTCGCGGCGCTAAAATAGTAATGCCCAAATGGGTAGAATTCAATACCGATACTTTTGTCGGAAAGGTCATTGATAAACCTAAGCGCGAGGATATTGATTTAAGCATAAACGAACAGCTTATCATCGAATTGTATTCTAAGTAATTTTCCACCCGGTATTATTAAGTAGAAAAATCTCTTGAAAAAAAGACGTATTATAAGGAGAAACAAAATATCATGATGGAAATCGAAACACCAAAAATTACTCTCGAAAACGATTCCGACAGCCGCAAGGGCAGGTTCATCGTCGAACCGCTTGAACGCGGATATGGTATTACCCTGGGGAACGCGCTTCGCAGAGTGCTGTTGTCGGCACTTCCCGGAGTGGCAGTCGTAGGCATACAAATCGAAGGCGTGCAACACGAATTCAGCACCATAAAAGGCGTTAAAGAAGACGTGGCCGAAATAATTCTCAATCTTAAAGGACTTAATCTCAAAGCGGACTATACCGATAAAAGCATCCATAAGGTGCTGCATATCGACAAAAAGACGCCCGGTATAGTGACGGCGAGAGACATCGAAAAGGACCCCGAAGTAGAGATACTCAATCCCGATATGTACATTTGCACAATGGACGAGGGAGGTTCGCTGGTAATGGATATGACGGTGGGATTCGGCAGAGGATACGTCGTTGCCGCAAACAACAAGGACGATTCGAAGCCCATAGGATATATCCCCATCGACTCGATATTCACCCCCGTAAAGGCGGCGAGTTACAGCGTAGAGACGACGCGCGTAGGACAAAGCATCGATTATGACCGACTCATTCTTGAAGTCAAGACCGACGGTTCGCTGTCGGCGAAGGAAGTTTTGTCTCTTGCGGCCAAGGCGCTGGACGAGCACATACTGCTGTTTGTTAATTTGAGCGACGCTTTCAAGAATACAAACATCCTTACCAGTACGGAAGGCGATACAAAGAAAAAAGTATTGGAAATGAGCATAGAAGACATGGATTTGTCGGTGCGTTCGTACAACTGCTTAAAGCGCGCGGGCATCCATACAATAGAAGATTTGACAAAGAAATCGGAAGACGACATGTTGAAGGTGCGCAATCTGGGCCGTAAGTCCCTTGACGAAGTAATCGCAAAACTGCGCAGCTACGGCTTCGACTTCAAAGACAGTGAAGAATAGGAGGACTATATGGCAGTTCAGAGAAAACTCGGCAAACCCACTGCCCAAAGAATGGCGCTGCTGCGCGGTCAGGTGACCGACCTGCTGTGGTACGGCAAAATCGAAACCACTTATGCGCGCGCAAAGGAAGTGCAGAGAATTGCTGAAAAAATAATCACCAAAGCTATCAAGACTTATACCGATACGTATAAGAAGGTAGAAACGCGCAAGACCGCGAAGGGACAGGACATCAAGGTCGAAATAGTCAATGACGGTCCCAAAAAGCTGGCTGTACGCCGCGCTATTATGGGTCTGGTCTACGACAAGCCCGAAGTTCGCGCTCCCAAAGAAAAGATGGCGGACTTTAAGGCGCGCACCAAGAATATCAAGCACCCGCTCATCGAAAAGATATTCAACGAATATGCGCCCAAGTACGATTCGAGAGCCAAGGAGCTGGGCCAGGGCGGCGGATACACCCGCGTGTTAAAGCTGGGATTCCGTGCGGGCGACAGCGCGGAGACGGCTCTTATCGAGCTTGTCTGAGCCTTTCGGCGCGACTGCCGCGTGTTTTTAGCCGCGGCGGCCGTAAAACGGCGCGATTGGCGTCTTAGACGCATATAAAGAGTAAAAAGTTCTACACAAAAGGAAAATTATTGAAATGTTGTCCTGCGTGCAAAAAAAATTGTATAGATTTAGCAAAATTTCTGTATATTTTTTTATAACTGCTTGACAATGCTGTTTTTCCTTGCTATAATTTATTATACGAATGTGGATAGTAATAGTTATGCGCATTTGAAAAAATTTATAAGGAGTAAATCAATGAAAAATCAAACTAACAAGAAAGTATCTAAGTTGTTGATGTCTTTGTTGGCTTTGGTAATCATGAGTGTGGCTTGTGTGGCATTCGCTGCTTGTAACCAGGAATGTAAGCACCCGTCGTTCACTGACGGCGCAGATACGGCCACATGTACTTCGGGCGGTTTCATTACACATACCTGTGATGACTGCGGATATGTGTATTTGACGCCGACGCAGAAGAAGGCGCACAGCTTTGGCGCTGCAACCCAGGTTCCTGCTACTTGCACGACCGAAGGTTACACCCTCAAAGTATGTACCGAATGTGGTTATCAGGAAAAGACGGATATTGTCGATCCTACGGGACATGTCAATACCGAGACTATCACAAATGAAGCTACTTGCTCGGCGAGCGGCAGCGAGATAGTCAGATGCAAAGATTGCGGCGCAATCGTCAGCGTCAACACTATTCCCGCATTGGAACATGATTATCAGACTACTCAGGTCGTAGAAGCTACTTGCGGCGAGGCCGGATATACGTTAAAGACCTGCTCCAAGTGCCATGATACGATTCGCGAAGAAGGAGCTCCCGCAACTGGTGAACATAAATATGTTACTTCCAGCGAAGTCGCGGCTACTTGTACCGAAACCGGTATGAAGATAGAAGTCTGCGAAAAATGCGGCAAAGAACATATGGAAATTATCGACAAGGTTGATCACGTCTTCACTACCGCCGACGTTGCGGCTACTTGTCTTGAACGCGCTCACAAGGTAGACACCTGCGATAACTGCGGATACACCGTATCCTATGACTTTACGGGCGAACTTGCTCCCCACGCATATGAAACCATATCCGAGAGCAACGCTACCTGCGTTTCCGCCGGTGTTCTCATCGAAGAATGTACTGTATGCGGCGACCGCCATCAGGAAGTAACTCCCGCTACAGGCGTACATACATATGGTGATAGCCCCACCGAAACCGTTGCTGTTACCTGCACGACGGACGGATACACCGCTTACACCTGCGTCTACTGTGGATATGTACACAAAGTAAATGTTGTGGAAGCTACCGGACACACGATGGTTACGCTTTCCGAAGTTGCTGCTACCTGCACCACCACGGGCGAACGTCTTGAAGAATGCTCGGTGTGCGGCGAACAGATAATCACCGTTCTGCCCAAGTTGAGCGAAAACGGTGAACATACCTTTGGCGAAGAGGTGGTTGTAAAGCAGGCCAACTGCTACGAGACCGGCCTTGTCACCAAAACTTGCGAAACTTGCGGTTATGTCGAAGAGACTGTGCTGGGACTTACGCCCCACAGCTATACCATTGCCGATGCTGCTGCGGCAGGCGATGAAGCTTTGAACGCTTTGCTTGCTCAGATCGAAGTGGAAAAACCCGAACTGTATGCTAAATATCAGGCCAACGGCGGAAAGGACTATTATTATTCCGTTACCGCAGTTACCTGCACCGAAATGGGCAACATAATAAAGAAGTGCGACTACTGCGAACAGCGTTATCAGGACGGCTCGGAGGCAGCTCTCGGCCATGTATTCTCGGTTGCGCCCGTAGTTCATGAAGCTACCTGCTACAACGAAGGTTACACCGTTTATGAATGCGAACGCTGCGGATACGAAGCCGGTGAAAGAACCGCAATTCAGCCTCAGCTCGCCCATCAGATGACCTTGCACGCCGGTGAAGAAAGCTTGACGCTTTACGCTAAGGCTAACGAGGAAGGTGCGCTTACCATCTATACCGATGCAGACTGCCTGAATCAGCTCCCCGCAACCGAACTTTGCAACGTCTTCTATATGAACGACGCAAACAAGAAGTTCGTGTTCCGCTGCGACGCTTGCGCAGATGCTTTGGGAAAGGAATATGTTCTGGCAGAAAGTCGTACTGCTACCGAATACAGATATACTGCCGACGGACAGAACCTTGTTGTTTACTCCGTTACTACTTCTGTTGTAGAAGAAACTTTGGTTGCCTCTACCGAACACGCATATGACACCGAAGCCGACGTCGAGCTCAGCGACAAGCTGGTTTGCGAGACGGAACGTAAAGAAATCTATCCTTGCACAAACTGCACGGAGACATATCATAAGTACAACGTTACGGCTCTTGTTGAAGATGTCGAAAACGGAAACAAACTTACCAACCCCAACGGACACTACGAAGACGTAGCTTACGTTTGGTACTATCATCAGTTGCCCGGCGAACCCACGAAGGACGGATATAGCGGCAAAACTCCTGCTGGTGCCGGTGAAGTAGAATACACAGGAATCAACACCACGACAGGTCTTGCCTGCGTACAGAAAGCCACCTATAATTACGGCTGCAAACTTTGCGGACAGTCGCTTAATTATCAAGCGGAAATGCCCGCAGTATCTACTACTGCAGATGGTGAGCTTGTTGAAGCGGGAGCTCGGTTGGACAAGAATGATATCTTGGATAACTATCCTGCAACGCAGATTGCTATCGTATACAAAAATTGGATTGCCGAGCTTACCAAACAGGTTGAAGAAGGCACCATTACGCAAGAACAATTGGAAGCTATTAAGGCTCAACCCTATATTGTTCTTACTCAGGAAATGATGACCAGTGAAGCACTTGGCCACAACTTCGATGTAAACGAAGGCGCAACCTATGTCGTAAAGGCGTATAACGCTGAGGCCGGTACGTTTGCCGACAGAACCTGCAATCCCGACGAAGTGCTCGTCATTGCCATCAAGTGCTCGAGATGCGATGAACTCAACTACACCGCAGCCGAAGGCACCTACGAAGGTTCTTACGACATCAACGCTGCTAAAAAGTACAACAACGTTGCTCACGGTCAGATAAATGAAAAAGAGTTGGCGAAAGGAAACTTCGCTTGGCTCAACGTAGTGTACTATGCTTATGACGAAAACGGCGTTTGGGTGGCTGACGCCAATGCCGAAACCCCCGGCGCTATCGCTACCGTTCTCAATCCCAATGCCGAAGGCAATAAGTGCGATGAATTCAATTGTGCTCTGTGTAAAGAAACTGTAGATCAGCATCACTATGGAGATCGCACGGCTGAGGCTGTCGACTGCTACCATGCTCAGGATTGCGTATACTGCGGAATAGAGCTTATGGCCGAATCGCACGTATATCCCGATTATACCTGCTTCTCTGCTAAGGGTGACGAATATTTCTACTGCGCAATCTGCGGTAACGATCCTGACTCGCCCGCACTTGGCAAATTGACTCCTCACTCTGACATTACCATCACCTTGCTGGAAGAAAATGTTCCGACCTGTACCGAAACCGGAACTTACACCATTACCTGCGGCTGCGGATACACCGCAACTTGGGCTGGTCAGCAGATCATGGCGTCGGTATTCACCGGTGCTCAGGAAGGCACGGCTGCTTATGACCTCTATCAGGCTAATAAGGACGCCATTGACGCGGCCATCGATGGAGGAAGCTCGCTTACTTTCGACGCAAACTGGCTCACGATTCAAGCGCTTGGTCATACCGAAGTTGCTCCCGCAGAAGGCGCAGTTGAAGGCGAAAAGTACTCTGTAGTTGCTTCGCACAGCGAACCCACTTGTACGACTGAAGGCGTAACGACTTATAACTGCGGACGCTGCGGAATTGCCATGAACGGCGAAAACGGTACAGCGAATCAGACTGCTACTGTTGCTGCTCTCGGACATACGCATGTTGAACCCGCAGAAGGCGCAGTAGAAGGCGAAACCTACTCTGTAATTGCTTCTCAAGTTGCCGCCACCTGCACGACTCAGGGCGTAACGACTTACAACTGCGGACGTTGCGGAACTGCCATGAACGGCGAAAACGGTACAGAGAATCAGACTGTTACTGTTGCTGCTCTCGGACATGACCTGACGATTACCGTAAACCCAAGTGTTCACAACTGTATCTATGGCGCAAGCGTTGAAATCAAATGCGCTCACGAAAACTGCCCGACAGTTACGGAGACAAATATAGACAACGCGCTTATCCGCGGAGTTCTCTATCAGGCAAAAGTTAAGGAAATGCTGAATAATGACTCGGCTTACATCAGCAATTGGAATGAACTCATTGCCGATGGCGGATCGCTCTACTTTGTGGCTAAGGAACACACCTACACGAAGTTTGATACTAAGACCTCTCACGAGGGTGGCGTAGCATATTCGTTCGTTAAACCGACGGCTACCGCCAACGGAAGTGCGTACTGGACTTGCGCAGAATGTAATGACCGTTCTTACATTGCAAACAGCGTATCGCTCAGTGACTACTACGATCCCGACAAGAACATGGATTACGCTACGACTGCCGCACTCGAAACCGCAAATATCACGGTTAACGGCGTTGCAGTTGACGCGCTCCCCAACATCAACGTTGTCGAGTACTTCACTGTTGCTGATAACGGTTACACCATGAAAGCCGAAAAAGCTGCAGACCTTGCAAATGCCATTTACAATGCAGTTGCCGCAAACGGCGAAATTGCTACCCTTAACGTAAACGGCAACGAAGTAGCCTGGAGCACGGAGGATGAAGGTGCAACCACCAAAGGCGCTATTGCTACTGCTTTGCAGACTCAGCTTACCGAGCTTACGGTTGTTATCACCTACACGATGGTTCAAGCCTAAAAACAAAGATTACTTTTCTTGCCGGAGAAAGTTCTCCGGCAAGAAAAAATCTTTTAATCACTACGACTATAGCTATGTTGCTTAACAATGATTTTATTTTTATAAATCGTTTTAAACCAGTTGCTATTCTATGAAAATAGAAAGGTGATTAATGCATAACTATTACAAAAGAAAAACCTGCTTTTTAACAAGCAGGTTTTTCTTTTTAAACTCATATCCAATGGCGGCGACGTAAACTCATATCCAATGGCGGCGACGTAAACCCTTGCCCTATCCTACGACATACTATGCCGGTGTCAATTTCCCGTCGCCGTACTTTTTTCTGCGGATACGTATTCCCCGCAAAGTAAGATATATTTTCCTATGGGTATATTACGTCGGCCGAAAAATTATTTGTCGGACGATAGTTACTGTGGTACCGTAAAATGCTATTTAGCCGCGCCATTATACTGTGGGCGCGTGTAAACAGTGCCCGCCGGCTTTTGCCTGTAGTCTCGCTATACCATGGCCAGCGTCAAAAGAAGTCCTTTTTGGGCACATAAAAAGCAGTCCGCTTTGAAGAAAAACTTTACATTAAAACAAAGATTATTGCGCGAATTGCCTTAAAACGCCGGAGACAGTCGTCATTTTTTTAAGGACATGCGGCAATAAAAAGCGCATACGAAAAAACTCCTTCGGTCAATGACCCACGGGAGCTTTTGTTGCCCTTTAGTTGTAAAGCGCAATATACATGCCGAGATAGGTGGCAAAAGCCAGCCAGATAAGATACGGAATGTTTAGCCATGCAGCCGGCTTGCAGTAAAAAAAGTCCATTACCACAACGGCCAAAACGCAAACAGTCATGACTGTCGAGACGATAAACGCCACGGTTTTGAGGTCCAGAGCAAAAAACAGGAAGGGCCACATAAGATTAAGCGCCAGCTGTACCGCCCAGATTATTATTGACGCGCGCTTTGCCGCCAGATTTTTCTGCTCAACTATTGTCGTAAGCATGAGATAAAAACTTATGCCGGTCAAAAAGTACAACACCGGCCAAACGACGGAAAAAGTTGTATCGGGCGGAGTAAGCGGCGGCCGCGCGTATCCGTCGTATCCCGCCGACGCTCCGCTAAGCATTCCGCTCAAAAAACCAAGCACCATTGTGCCGCCCACAACGACGACAAACAACAGCACCGAAGAAAATTTTTCTTTTTGTATCGACTTTTCTTTTTGCATCGAATTCTCCTTTTGACGCTCCCCCGGATATTTCCGGAGCGCCTGTAATAGTATCTGTAAAACGTGGCGGCTTATTCTTATGCTAAGAATATTTTATATTTTAGCGCGGAAATACTTGTAATTGATATACATATTGGCGTTTTATATGCCGTTTACTATGATAAGCGCAACGGAAAGCATCGCGAGATATATCGAAAAAACCGACAGCGACAGTTTTTTATTGATTATTTCGACGAGCTTTATCGATATTAGTCCGGTAATAAAGGCCGTCGCCATGGATATTATTACGGGCGTGACGGCGACGGGCGGCATTTGCAAGAACCACGCCGCGGCGGCAACAAAAAATACGGGCGCAAACAACGCTCCGGGCGCGCTCGCGCAGCTCTTTGTGTGACGGGTAATGCGCATACATTCCGACATTAGCGCGCAAATACAGCAGTCGGAATTTATACACTCGTGCCCCTGTTCGTACCCCGTAAAAAACAATGAAAAAACGACCAGCGTCGCAAAGGCGGCCACCACAACCAACAAAAGTGTACGTTTGGCTTTATTGAGTTTTGTCGTATTACTAAGCAACATCCGTCGTAATTTTCCTGTGATATTTGTTGTATTATAACACAGCGCTATACGTTTGTCAAGCGGCAGGACGCATGCTTTACACGGACAGGCGCTTTGCCGCGCCTCGCAAACGCTTGCTTTACGGCGGAAAAAATTGTATAATTGTTTCATTAAATTTTTCGGAGCCAGCAAAAAATGAATTTATCCGACGTTATCATTTGCAGCGATTTTGACGGCACGATAAGCGGCATGCCCACCGACGGCGCGCCGTTTGTAAAGACGCCCCTTGCGCCGATATGTCAAAAGAACATAGACGCAATCAACCATTTCGCCTCGGACGGCGGCAGATTTGTGGTGGTGTCGGGACGCTCGGCGCTTACGATGCAGTTCGTGTACGACTATTTTGCCGCCGACGACCTTATCGCCGGCACCAACGCCGCAATGATTTACAGCAGCGCCAATCATAAGACGATAGCCCTCCACCCCATGCGCATGTCTCCACTGCTTTTCTGGCAGCGTCTAAAGCCGGTAGCCGACCTATTGCCGGAAGCCTATCTTACCGACTGCGACGCCCGGCTGCATGATTTTTTATTCGGCCGGGACAATCCCGACGAATTTTTCGGCAGCATACCCGCCGCGCTTAAAATAGTGTTCAATCAGCACGATGAAAATAAAATGCGCCGTCTCAAATCCGAGCTTTGCATGCGCCTTAGCGATATGTGCGACATAGTGCTGTCGGCGCCGTTTTTGGTGGAATGTTGCGACAAGGACGGCGGCAAGGACGAAATGATAAGATTTTTGAAAGACCGCTCGCCGGATAAAACCATCGTCGCTCTCGGCGATTACGAAAACGATATAAAAATGTTAAAAGCGGCAGACCTTGCCTTCTGTCCGCAAAACTCCGCTCCCGGCGTTAAGTCCGTTTGCCTCAAAACTTTCGGGCTTTCGGGCGACGGCTTTATACGCGACGTGACCGACTATCTGAAGACTTTATGACCTTTATTCCGTTAAAAAACCGCGTCTTTTGTCCGGCGCGGCATATATCTTCTCCGGTTACGGTGCGGACGGAACAAAAGCGCATAGGACCGTTTTACGTGAAGATAATCTTTAAGCGCGCGCTAAAAACCATTCGCCTTTGCGTGAGGCGCGACGGCGAAATAGTTTTGTCCGTGCCGCTGTCCTGTCCCGTAAAGACCGCCGAGGAATTCGTTCTAAAAAAAAGCGACTGGCTTAAAAAGCACCTGGAAATGCGCCGAAACGTCCCCTCGCATGAAATCGTTCCCGGAGCAACGCTGCCCGTAGCGGGACAAAATCTCACCTTTTTGCACACCGAAAGCCATCGAAAGCGCATAATATCGGACGGCGCGGTCGTAAACGTCTGCTGCCGCGCTGCGTCCTTTGAAAAAACCGCCGAGGAATTTATAAAACAGCGGCTTTTGCTTTACGTGCGGCAACGCGCCGCCGCCTTTTCCGCGCTTACCCATCTGTACCCGTCCGACATCTCTGTCGCAAAGCTGCGCTCGAAATGGGGAGAATGCAACACGTCTACGGGAGCAATACGTTTTGCGCTGATGCTCGCCTTTCGCCCGGAAGAATGTATCGACTATGTGGTGCTGCACGAAATAGCGCATCTCAAATACCGTCGCCACAACCGGAATTTTTACGGCTTTATCGCCCGCTTTATGCCCGATTACAAGGCGCGCGTAAAGGCGCTCAATATGTCTTGACCGCTCTTTTGCCGCAATAAACGCGCCGTTTTTATTCGGCGGTACCGTTATAAAAACCCGCAACTACCTTTTCATGCTTATTTGCGGCTTTTATGCGGTAAGCGACTCCAAAACAATCGCCGCACCCGGGTATAGCCGCCAAAAAGAAGAACCGCGCTTTCGCGTCGCTGCAACGCAGGCGGCAGATTACAAGCAATAAGATGAAAAGTGAAGACATTGCAAAAGTGCGAAAAGATTTAAGAAAAACAAAGTCAGTTATTTGGAGCGGTATTATTTCTTTTGAAGAGAAGTTTGGCAAAAAATGGTGTATAATAATTATAAATATTAAACTAATAATATAAGGAGGATTATATGGGAAGAATTATAGCTATATGTGGTAAAATTTGCTGTGGCAAATCTTATTATTCAAACAAGTTAAAAGAAAAAGAGAACGCGGTTATTTTGTCTTGTGATGAACTTACAAGTGTTTTATTTAATAACAATTTGGGCGAAAAACATGATGAAATGTCAAAACGAATATGTGAGTATCTACTACAAAAAGCAGTAGATATAGTTAATGTTAATATCAATGTCATCTTGGACTGGGGGTTTTGGTCAAAACAAGATAGACAATATATAAAAGATTACTTCTATTCTAAAAATATTGATTGCGAATTCCACTACATTAATATTGATAATAAATCATGGCACAGAAATATTGAAGAAAGAAATCAAAGAGTGTTGGAAGATAAAGGTGGTTCGGATTATTATCTTGATGACGGACTTATGAAAAAATTACTTTCAAAATGGAAAGAACCAAGCAAAGAAGAAATAGATGTTTGGTATACATTAGAGAGGTAGGTATGGTTTTTGTAGTTGATTTAGATGACACAATTTGCGACACTGATGGATATAGTGAAAAGTATATTTGTGAGTTTATTGCAGCACACAAACTTCCATACAAGCAAGTCGCGACAAATGTAAGGTTTGCAGAAAGCAAGTTTGATTGGGACACAGAAACCGCCTTGAAGTGGTATAAAGAGTTTGGCGACCAAATGATGGCAGAATTTCCTTGCAAGAAAAACGCTGTCAAATTTTTGCAGTCTATTCATAAAGCCAGACAAAAAATTGTGATTGCAACCGCTCGCGCAACTGATTGGCATACTCAACCAAAAGAAGTGACTTTAAAATGGCTTGCGGACAACAAAATACCTTATGACAAAATTTACATTGGCAGAATTGATAAGGAAAAAATTTGCGAAGAAGTAAGCGCTGATTTCTTTATTGATGATGACTTGACCGTTGTGAGCAAAGTGGCGAACTATTTTGCAAGCATTGGTGGAAATAAACAGGCTTTTCTTTCAACAACAAACTACAACAAAGATCTTTCAGTTCCAAGTGGGGTTATTAGAGTAAAAGACTTTGATGATTTGGCAAAAAGAATTGATAGCAAGCAAATATGTTTGGAATAAATTTTACTGTTGCAAATTGTTGCAAATGTGAAAGTTTTAGGCAGTTTTAGAAAGAATTTGACCGAAAGTTAAGATTTTTAACATTCGGTCATTTTTTGTGACAATTTTTGTGCCAGAAAACATTTGCTACAATTTTTAAGCATATTTGCAACAGTTTTTCGAACAAAATCTCGTTATAAAAACAAATGAATTGTCAAGTTAAGTGCAACACTCAGAAAGATTAAGTTCAAATAAATCAT
>ERZ779643.1030-NODE-1030-length-20751-cov-4.560302_pt1 | contig 20751 bp, 22 predicted proteins | sample MGYA00511564_ERZ779643 | MGnify/ENA primary metagenome ERZ779643 (study PRJEB29588, sample SAMEA2147114) | human gut metagenome | biome: human gut; feature: human-associated habitat; material: faeces | place: Denmark | collected 2008/2010 ... | reverse complement strand
CATAATCAATAGAACATTCAGCAAATATATCCGTAATTTTTTGATAAAACATTCTTTCACTTGTGCGGATTAATTTGATTCTTTCAAGTAATCTTTTAAAGTATTCTTGATCTGATTTTCTTGCCTTCATAAATCTTTCATCATTTAAAGCAAATCCTTGAACCATATAATCTTTTAATATTTTATTTGCCCAAGTTCTAAATTTAATTGCTTTTTTAGAATTAACTCTAAAGCCAATGGAAATAATCATATCAAGATTATAATACTTGGTATTATAAGTTTGTGTTCCATCATTACCCATATGTGCAATTTTTGCACATGTGCTATTTTCACTTAATTCTTCATCTTTATAAATATTGTTAATATGTCTAACAATGCCACTTCTATCAATATTAAAAAGGATTGATAACGCTTCTGTATTTAACCAAACATCCTCATTTTCAAGTAACACTTCAACTTGTATATTTCCATCTTCATCATTATAGAATAAAATGTTTTTTTCATTTCCAATTAATTTATTATTCATCTGTAACATCTCCTCTAATATACTTTCTATAATTGCTTTTTACCATTTTGGCTATTAGATTTATTATAAAAATCTTTCATAGACACTACTACATCTTCAATTTTTTTAATATCATCTTCTAATACTAAAGGGCTTTCTCCTTTAGTAATTTTTCTTCTTAATTTAAAGCTTTTCATATATATTAATTGGGAAAATTCATCATAATTATTCATACCTACATAATTTATAAATAAATTCAAATTTCCTGTAATATAAATGTCTTTTAAATCATCTCTAAAAGAATCATAAAATAAATTAATTAGAGGAAATACGTTTTCTTGCCATGATGGTGTATAGCAAATATCTAATCCTAAGTTTCTTAATTCATCTAAAATTTCTAATGTCATTTTTTGATTAATTGCCTCGTTAAGATCACTATTTAGACTAACTACACCACCAGATTTTTCTTTACTTATACACAAACCACTAATGATTTCTAATGGTTCTAATGATAAAATATTACTGCTCATTTTATGATTCAATTCATGAATAATATGTGTGATATCATAAGATAGTGGCAGTACTAATACATCGATTTCATCAATGTATGCGCTTTGGGAAAAACATATTTTGTTCATTTTACTTAGATATTCATCAACTTGTTTTTCTGGTAATGATGATACAATTTGCTCTTTTATGTTTTTACCTTCCTGTTTTTCTACATCATCGTACCAAATTATTTTTAAATCTTTTAAAGTAGTTACAATATAGTCTTTATACTCTTCACCATAAAAATTAACAAAAGCTTGTATAATATAATTAATTTCTCTATTTAATCTGTTGTTAGCATATACAAATTTTTCCTGTATTGCTTTCATTATTATCATCACCCTTCTTAATTTTTAATATTATTTGTCCACAAAGTTAAGTTTATGTGGACAAGTTGTGGTCAAATTATAATTTATGAGCCAAATAAAGATTTTTATATATTTTATAAGCCCTTATAATATAAGGACTTATTGACTATTCACCACAACAATGTTTATATTTCTTACCAGAGCCACATGGACATAAATCATTACGGCCCACTTTTTTTATCTTTTTAGGGGTACTCTTAGCATGTTCTTTACCATCATTAGCAATTATTTCTTGCTTCTTAGGAGCCGGTTCTACAGCTCTTGCAATTTGTGCTTTAAGTAAGAATGTTGATATCTTACGGTCAATTTCATCTTCCATTCGATCAAATAGGTCAAAGCCTTCCTGTGTATATGCTTGTAATGGATTAGATTGACCATAACCACGAAGTCCGATGCCTTCCCTTAAGTGTTCCATTGTAGAAATATGATCTACCCAAGCTTCATCAATAACTCTTAAACTAATCATTCTTTCAAATTGAGAAATAACTTCTAACGGAACTTCTTTTAGCTTATCATTATAATCATCCATAATCTTACCTTCAAAATAATTAGCAAGTTCATGATCTTTAATATTTTTAATATCATCCATTGTTATCTTAGTCTTAGTTAATAAATGATTATTAACTTCTTCTAAAATATCTGTCTTATCTTGTTCGGTTAAATATCCTTCTGGAGCAATATGACCATCAACAAGGCCAATTAAATTATTAGTAAATGTTTCTTCTATCTCTGGTGTTACATCATCATTATCAAGTAAAGCATTTCTTCTCTTATAAATAATCTCTCTTTGTTGATTCATAACATTATCATAATCAAGCAAACTCTTTCGCATATCAAAGTTATTACCTTCAACTTTTCTTTGGGCTGACTCAATAGTCTTGGTAAATCTCTTTGAGCGAATAGCTTGGTCCCCAGTCATACCTAGTGCAATCAAAGCATCTTTAATCTTATCAATACCCGAACCAAAACGACGCATTAAATCATCCTCAAATGATACAAAGAATTGAGAAGTACCTACATCACCTTGACGACCTGAACGTCCTCTTAACTGATTATCAATACGGCGAGATTCATGTCTTTCGGTACCAATTACATATAACCCACCAAGTTCTAAAACGCCTTCACCCAATTTAATATCGGTACCACGACCAGCCATGTTTGTAGCAATGGTAATAGCTCCTTTCTCACCAGCTTTAGCAATAATTTCAGCTTCTCTAGCATTATTCTTGGCATTTAAAACTTCATGAGGAAGTCCTTCTTTCTTAAGCATCGCACTTAACTTTTCATTAGCAGAAACACTAATAGTACCAACTAAGATAGGTTGTCCCGTTGCATGAATTTCTTTAATCGTATTCACAATAGCATGATACTTATCTTTCTCTGTTGCATAAACTAAATCTGGTAAATCAACTCTCGCAATTGGTTTATTTGTAGGAATTTGAATAACATACATATTATAAATATTAATGAATTCTTCTTCCTCAGTCTTCGCTGTCCCAGTCATACCCGAAAGTTTGTTATACATTCTAAATAAGTTCTGGAAAGTAATTGTTGCCATTGTCTTCGTTTCTTCATTGATAGTAACGCCTTCTTTAGCTTCAATGGCTTGGTGTAATCCATCACTATATTGTCTACCAACCATTAAACGACCTGTAAATTGGTCAACGATAATTACCTGATCATCACTAACAACATAATCAACATCTTTACAAAACCCATAATTAGCCTTTAAAGCCTGATTAATATGATGTACTAACGCACTATTATCAATATCATAAAGATTATTTAAATTGAACATTTTTTCAATCTTTTTACTACCAGACTCGGTTAAAGAAACATTTTTAGTCTTAACATCAACATCATAATCTTCTTCATTTAACTTTTTAACCGCTCTGTCACTATCAATATAAAGATTTTTAGAATCAAATCTTCCTCCGGAAATAATCAAAGGGGTTCTAGCTTCATCAATTAAAATTGAATCAACTTCATCAACAATACAGAAATTAAGTGGTCTTTGAACTCTATCTTCTTTTCTAACAACCATATTATCTCTTAAATAATCAAAACCAATTTCATTATTTGTTGAGTATAAAACATCACAATTATAAGCTTCTTGTTTTTCTTTAGGAGTTAACTCTCTTAAATTCAAACCAACTGTAAGTCCTAAGAAACGATAAATATTTCCCATCCACTCCGAGTCACGTTTTGCAAGAAACTCATTTACAGTAACAATATGAACACCCTTGCCAGTTAGAGCATTCAAATAAGTCGGCATTGTTTCCGTTAAAGTTTTACCTTCACCAGTTTTCATCTCTGCAATGTTACCAAAATGAATAGCAAGTCCACCGACAATCTGAACAAAATAAGGTTTTTCTCCAATAACACGGAATGCTGCCTCACGAACCGTTGCAAATGCTGGAACAATTAAATCATCCAACTTAGTTCCATTTGCTAGTTGTTCCCTAAATTCTACTGTTTTATTTTTTAATTCTTCATCGCTTAATGCTTTATATTCGCTGTCTAAAGCCATAATTTCATCAGCAATTTTTTCAAAACGACAAAGTTCTCTATATTCTGAATCTATTAATTTTTTAAAAAAATTCATATCATATCCTCCATAATCACATTTTTATTTTAGCACAACCCTCTGTATTTTCCTAGAAAAACCTCTATTTTTTCGCTTTACTAAGTGTTAAAGTCGGGATATTACTCATTTGATTTCGTTCTAATTTGTTATTTTCCCACTTCTTCTGTCTCAACTTCGTATTTAAAATACTCAAAATACCTTGAACTTCTACTGCTGCCACTTTACTTTTACCAAACAGTTTAGCCAATAAAGGATAACCGATGATTAACTTTTTATTAACAAACATAACCTTATATAGTTTACTTTTTTTGTCATAAATAACTAGCAAATATTTATCGTTACTTAAATTTTCTTTAATATTAAAATAATCATTTAAATTTTTAAAATCAGCCTTACAATCATCGACTAAGTCACCATCCTTAATAACTACATAAGCACCATTTCCCTTATTATTAGCTAAAAATTCGTATCCTTCCCTTAATAATTCTTCATTAAATTTAAAATTTTCCATTCCTTTAACCTCCTGTATAATAAACACAAACCAAATATAACCCATTAGGACTAGCCGTCATCATTTGACCTTTTTTTTCCGGCTTTTCCAGCAACTCTTCTACTTCCTTAATAATATGTTTACCCCTAGCGACATCTATCATCGCTCCAACCATATTTCTTACCATATAACGATAAAAACTCTTACCAACAAATTCTATTTCTAAATAGTCACCATTTCTAATAAAGTTTATTTCTTTAACAACAGCCTCATAATTATCTCTTTCTCCAGCCGTAAAGTTCTTAAAATTATGTACTCCTAAAAAGACTTTACTGCATTTTCTCATCGCTTCGATATTCAATTTATAAGGATACTGCAAATAATATCTATCCAAAAAGACACTATATTCTCCTAAATTAATCTTATAGACATATTTTTTCCCCAAAGCACTTCTTCTCGCATGAAAATCATCACTAACACTTTCAATTTCCAAAATTCTAATATCTCTTGGCAATATAGCATTCATCGCCCGCATTAATCTATCTACCGGAATATTATAATCCAAATCAAAATGAATTACTTGTCCATATGCATGAACCCCTTTATCAGTCCTCGAAGCTCCTTTTACAAAAGTTTCTTTCTTATTTATAATACTTACAGCCTTCTCAAGCTCATTTTGTATAGTTGGTAACTCATTAAGTCTTTGAAAACCATAATACAAACTCCCATCATAACTAATTTTCGCTTTATATCTCATTTACCCTCAACACTTCTATAAATCCCTTTAATTAATTCATTAATATCTAAATAATTCGATAAATTAATGTCTTTATCTTTAACCATTTTAATAAATTCAATAATCTTCGGACACTTAATATACTTATACAAATCCTCATTATATAAATCTTTTTTATCCCCAGTTACCACAACTTTACCTTTATTAAAAATAATATAATCATCTAAAGTATCTAAAAATGCCCCAATATTATCACTAACAATAATAATATTTTTACCATAATTTCCCTTTAATTTTCTTAAAACTTTCTTTAAATAATCAATATCTTTATAATTAAACCCTTTCTCATAATAGTCAAAAATATATACCAAAGGATTATAAAACAATACAAGTGCTAATTGAACCCTTTTTATTTCTGTAGTAGATAAAGTTCCAAAATTTCTTCTTAAATACCCATCATTAAGTCCAACTAACTTTAAAGCATCATACATTTTCTTATTACAATCTTCATAATCAAGTTCATAAAACTTCACTAAATAGTTCATTTCATCATAAACTGTCTTTGTCTTAAATTCTTTTAAAGGATTATTACTTAAATATCCAATATCTCTAATAGTCCCCGCTGGTTTTATCTCTAAACTCCCATTAACTTTTATCTTCTTACCAATCAATAAATCCCTTAATAATCTTCCAGAAATTCCACTAACAAAAGTAATATTACTACTTTTAAAAATACAACTAACATTATTTAATTTTCGTTCTTCATTAACCGAAGAACAGCTAACCTTATTTAAAATTATTTCCATATTGTCTTTATCATCTTTCTTTCATTAATGATAATCTCACTTAGTAATCCATAATACCCTAATTGAATAGATAAATCAACTAGAAAAGGTAAATTAAATCCTAATCTTTTCAGAATTTGCTCTTCTTTTAAACATTCTAAAGTCTTACCCTCCATAGCAATTCCTTTATCATACAGAATTATCAAATAATCACTATCTAGTAAGTTTTCCATATCTGTCGTAATATTTATAATCGTAATATTATTACTCTTACAATACTTAACTATTCTTTTGATATCATTTTCTTCCATATTAACAAAAACATCATCAAATACTATATACTCACTATTTCTTATTAAAGCTTTAATAATCTTTAAATAATTCTTAAATCTCTTAGTACAAGTAGACACCCTAGTCTCTAAAACATTATCCAACTTAAAAAACTTGACAACCTTATTAACTCTTGCCTTTTCTTCATCTACTGTCAAATTTAAGTCATTAAGACTATCAAACAACTCATCTATTACCATATTAGTGCTTGAATACCTATCATTAGTAATAACACTAACATATCTTTTTAAGAGATAAAAATTATCTTTAACTATTTCCACACCATTAATTATAATACTACCACTATACTTTAGAGTTCCCGCTAAAATTCCCGCTAATGTCGACTTTCCACAACCGCTTGTCCCAATAATAGCCGTGTTTATCCCCTTGTTAATTTGCATAGTAAGTCTATCAAATACAGTAAAGTCATTATATTGAAAAGAAATATTACTTAATTTAATAGACTCCATTATATCACTCCATTTTACCACTAATTAGTTATTATACAAGAAAGTTTCCTAAAAGAAAAGAAAATATTAGATATTTTCTTGGGTTTTTGTTGGTATTTTCTGCCAACTGTTTCTTTGTTTATAAAATAAATTATTTATTGTTTTCATTGATTCTAATGATTAACTCACCATCTTTACTATAGCCATATTTTTCCCTAGCATATCTTAAAACATATTCTGGATCTTGAAGCTTTACTACTTCTTGCTCCAAAACTTCCTGTTTATCTTGAAGTTCTTGATATTCTTTTTCCAATTTCTTCTTTTGAATAATATTATTACCAATAGCTACCCAGTCTCTAGCTAACCCACTAAAAACAACAACAACCATACCTATTAAAAAGAGTAAAATCCCTTTTCTTTGTAAATTTTTAATAATTAAGGTCTTTTTCTTCTTTTTCATTCTACCAACACACCTTATCACCTAAATTTTACCATTAATTAAAAATTTTAGCTATAAAGATACCACAAATATCCTAAATTTTACATTTTCTTCAAAAGAAAAAGATAGAATTACCTATCTAAAACATTTAAATTACTCTTAATCATTTTCTTCTTATTAATTTTTTCCCCACTAGAATTCCAAATCCTAAGACACCTAAAAAATATATATGAAACATCCCTTTATTAAGAAAATAAAATAAGTCTATATAACCAATAACACTCAAATAGCTTAATAAAATATAAATAACAATCTTACCTAAATAATTGCTTTTCAAAATAAACTTTCTATTAACAAAATATAACCAATATATTAATATTCCATAAATAAAAGATGTAGCAAAACATATCAGCTGTAACTTAATACTCACTTAAATAACTTAGCAAGAATACTATTATCCTTCTTACTATCCTTTCCATCTAAATAAACCAAAGAATTAATCTTTCCCTTAATTTGCAAATTACCATCAATAATATCCAGTTTAACAATCTCCAGATTATTGCCCTTTAAAACCAAAGGACCTAAATTAGTCTCCATAACAAATTCTTCAGGGTCAAAACTAACTAATTTTTTTAAACCAGATAAACTAATTTTCTTTCTATCATTAAGCTTAATCTCACTAATTAAAGTTACACTATCTAATCTATTATCCATATTATCACCATTAGATTATATGTCATTATGATTTAAAATATTATTCTTTAGAAACTTTTATCTATAAATATCCTTTTTTAAGAATAAATAAGTCCTATATATAATAATGAAAAATTTCCTAGATGATACTATTCTTATAGATATATAGATTACCCAATCTTAAGAATAATTACAAGTCTTTTATTAAAATTTTCCCATAAAAAAACTACCTAGATAACCTAAGTAGTAAACATTAACTATTCTGCCTTTTTATATTCAGCAATAATAGCATCTTCTAATTGTTTTCTTGCATCAGGATTAATAGGATGAGCTATATCTCTGTATCCACCAGTAGCAGTTTTTCTACTTGGCATCGCAATAAATAAGCCATTGTCTCCTTCAATAATTCTAATGTCGTGTACTGCGAATGAGTCATCTAAAAGAATTGATGCTATTCCTCTCATTCTTGAACCTTCTTTTTCGATTTTACGAACTGTAACTGATGTAACTTGCATATAAATTCTCCTTCTATTGTCTATTACAACATAATTTCATTTTAAACCAAGTATTACCAAAAATCAAGTATACAATTTTTTCTCGACATCAACTTTACATATGATAAATACATACATCCCCAATAGCAACATCAGCATAAGTAAAACTTTTGTTAACTCCTTCAACTAACACCGTAAAAATATTGGGATATACTTCATTAACAATACCTTTCATCATTGTTGTTTTAGCTCTACTACCACTTACCTTTAACATAATCTCTTTATTTACTAAAGATTTAATTTCATCACGAATATCACTAACATTCATCTTGGATACCCCACATACATCATACCATTACAAATTATGCCACCCATTCCCATCTCTCCATTCTTAGTTTTCTCTAAAAGTTCAATCAAATTAATTTCTTTACTTTTCTCAGTTAAAGCCACATTACAAGCAATAATCGCTGGATCTAAAGCATGAATATTAACTCTTTTAGGACTACTAGCAAAATTTGCCCCAGCTTTTATAAGTTCTTCATAATTACTTTGACAAGCTCCTGCTATAATAATTAACTTTTCATGGGAACTCTCATACTTCCTTGCATTTTTGACAGCTTTAACAAAATTTAAAGAATTCTTATAATTTCTTAAATCTTTTTTATCACCTTTTTTCTTCATATAGGCATCATGCCCAGTGATAATTACAATATCGGGTTTTGCATCTTTTAAATAAGTAATAATATCATCACTTACCGTTTCCTCATCAATTTTCCTTCCAATAGCAAAAACCTTATTTTGTTTATAATAATCCATACATCTTTTTAAGTATTCACTATCACCATCTAAATGTAAAATACGCGCTGGCAAATAAAAGAAATTACTTCTATCCCCACTTTTTACTTCTTCAATAAAATTAGCCGGTCTAAAATCGTCTTCAATTACACTTTTATCTACGCTAACGCAATCATCTATCGGACTATCCGCATAAAGTCTAGCATAAACCCCCTTTAAATAAACTGTATCCCCTCTAACATTTAAAACTAGAAATACAGTATCATTTCCATAGCTCTTACGTGTAATATAATCGCCTTTTTTAATCACGAATATCACCAATAAATATTATTATTTAAGACATAAAAAAAGAACTACAAATGTAATTCTTTATAAAAACAATAATAAATTATCTATGATATTGCTCAATATCATTAGATAAATTTAAGAATGTTTCATCTTCAGCATAGTATCTTCTATCATAATTTAGCCAGCCATCACTAGCATTTTTAACTTTTGGTAGAATTTCTTCAGTTAAACTTGGACCATAATTCTTAACATCCGCTAAAGCTTTCTCTAAATCAAATTGACCACTTAAATCATAGTATTTGGCTTGTAAGTCTGATTCTAATTTTGAAACATTAAACACAAACTTAGATTCCTTTGTTTCTAGTTTTTGAGCTTCTTCCATTAAAGATGCAATATGATTGCTACAAGCTAATTTACTAGTAACATCAATTACAGTTTTTTTAGCCGCAAGAGCAGCCTCATTGACATCATATTTAGAATTAGTTGTGTATTCACTATTTAAATTAATCTTAGAAACTTCTCTAATCATAATCATTTCATAAACTTTTTGCATATCTAAGTCAAGTTTAAATTCACTATTCATCATCATTGCAAGAAATTGAGTACCAAATACATGTTCAGCAACAGATTCAATTCTATCAGCTGAAATACCAACTTCTAACCAGCCAGTTCTAATAGCATTCTTTAATTTAATGACTTCAAAATAAGTTTTTATAATATTTTCGTTCATAAAAATATCTCCTCTCAAAAAGATTATATCACAAATTTAAAAATTTAATCATTTTTTAAACAAAAGACTGCATATAACGGAATAGATTTTATTTTGGTTTCTGCATTATAGCCAAAATTTTTGGTACTTATTCTAATAGCATACTTAGGTTTAAATTTTTCCATATATGTCTTCAAACTCTTTGATTGCGTGTTATTAGCGGCCTTTACTTCAACAGGAATAATTCCATCATCATTATACAGTAAAAAATCAATTTCAGCTATTCCATCGCTTAACCAATAATATAAATCAATCCCATTTGCAGCCAACTGACTAGCCACATAGTTTTCAACAAAAGCTCCTTTAAATAAAGATAAATCATCATCTAAAATATCTGCTGGTCTTATTTTTAACATATAATTTAGTAAGCCAGTATCATTAATAAACAATTTAAAGGTATCATCTTCTTTATAAGCAGCAAGTGGTTTTTCTGGTAAACTAACACGATAAGAAGCCAAAACTAACAAAGCAGCGTCTAACCAATCAAGTGGTAATTCATAATCTCTAGATTTAGCATTCTTCTCAATTTTTGAAAATTGAAATTTTTTTGACTCATTTGATATCTGTTTGGGAATCGAATTATAAACCTTTTCTATTTTCAGAGCCTCATTTAAATTAGAAACATATTTTTTCATATCTTTTAAATAAGCCTCAATAATATCTTTCTTTATAGACGAGTCATATTTAACAATATCACAATTTACACTTATAAAATTTTTAACAGACTCGGGCATACCTCCGCAAATTAAATAATATCGGTAATAAGTAAGTGCCAAATTATGTAAAGCCTCATTCATCATTTTATTATTATTAAAACAATTTCTTATTTCATCTAACAGCATTTTTTTATTCAAAGCAATTAAAAATTCTTCAAAATCCATTGGATACATACTAAGCATTTTCACTTTACCAACTGGAAAAGACATTTTTGTTCGCTTTAATTTAACTCCCAAAAGACTGCCCGCACATATAATTTTTACACTATTATGTTCTTCACAAAAATATTTTAATTCTGATATTAATTCCTCGCATTCCTGAATTTCATCAATAAACAAAATCGTATCAGGCATATCTAAATCAAACTCTAATAAAGTTTTTAAATAATTGTACTTTTCATCGCTACTTAAAGTAGCATCTTGATATAGGCTAACAATTTGTTTATCTTGAAACAAATTTACTTTTTTAAACTTTGAAAATTCACTCTTACAAAATTCTTCAATAATATAAGTTTTACCAACTTGTCTAGCTCCTAACAGCATAAGTGGCTTTCTTTCATCAGCATTTTTCCAGTCCAATAATTTTTTATAAATTTTTCGATACATATCTATTCACCACCTTAATATTACTATATTTATAAATAAATTTCAATGCTTTTGCACCTTTTTCTAACGACTTTTTATATAAATTTACACTTTTTTCTAACGACTTTTTGCATAAATATGCACTTTTTTCTAACGACTTTTACATTTTTAATCAATTTTACTAGACTTCATTAGGAAACAAAGCTGCATAAATATCTAAAAATTCTTTTAAACTAATCTCCTCAGCTCTGTTTTGAAGATTATGATTATATTTAACTAAAACGCTATTAATTTTTTCTAAGTCATAGTTCTTTAAATTATTACGAAGATTTTTTCTTTTAAATTGAAAAGCACCTTTAACAAACTTAAAAAATTTATCTTCATCTGCTAAATCTCTTTTATCTTTTCTATCCAACTTTATAATGGCACTATCGACGTTAGGAACTGGATAAAAGGCTTTTCTTGGTACTTCAAACAGCTTTTTTACTTGATAATAATAATCCAAATAAACACTAATTGAGCCGTAATCTTTACTCCCAGGTTTGGCACCAAAACGGTCAGCTACTTCTTTTTGAACCATTAAAGTACAAGCCTTTTCATTCAAATTTTCAGCAATAATCTTTTCCAATATTGGAGTTGTAATATAATAAGGAATATTGGCGATTATATATAAATTTTTATAATTATCAGGTAAATACTCCTTAACATTTACTTTCATAAAATCTTCATAGACAACTCTTAAATTAGGAGCTTTAATTCTATCTAATACCGGTTTTACTTCCTTATCAATTTCAAAGGCAATGACTGGACAATTATATTTAACTAAGTATTTAGTTAAAGCCCCATGACCGGGTCCTATCTCAACAATACAATCATCCTCTGTGCACATAACACTTTCTACAATTTTTTGTAAAATTTTATCATCTTGTAAAAAATTCTGTCCTAAGTTCTTTTTATATCTAAACTTTTCCATCTATTTACCTCCATAAAGCAATTTCAACATAATCATTATACACTAATACTAATTATATCCCAAGTATTTTAATAAAAAGAAAAAAGATGCTTACCATCCTTTTCTTAAAATATCATAAGATACCACAGACCTACCAACATTCTTAGAGGCATAATCCTCACTAACAGTTAATAAATCTAAATTATATTTACTAACCCCTCTATCAAGAACTATAGCATACATAGGCTCATCATATAACTTATGTTCATTAATACGAATTATTGTCCCACAAGGAAGAGCCTTCGAGGAAGCAACAATATTTACTTCACCATAAGTCCTATCCTCATACATAACATTACCATTCAAAACATCTAAATTACTCATACAAGCTAGGCGTCCACTACATAAAGGACAGTCAGCCCCATAACCAGTTAAATAACCTGTATACGTATCTTTAGCACTATAAAGATCATTTTTTATATCATTTTCTAATTTCATTGCCATTGCATTTAAATCAAGAGTCAAACTCAAGTTAGAATTCTTACTATTATTCAGATAATTTATTCCACTTCCAGAAGATCCAAGTAACAAAGTAGCACCTACTACTAGCAAGCCTTGTATTCCCCTTAAAAATATTTTCAAAATAAATCCACCACCTGACAAAAGTCTATCATAGGTATCTCTAAATGTCAAAAATTCGCTTAATATTTTGATTGGTAATTTCTGCTAGCTCACTCAAAGAAACCCCATAAATATCAGCTACAAACCTAGCTGTATTCATCATTTTTCCTGGATTATTTTGCGTTCCTCTAAAAGGCACAGGTGTAAGATAAGGACTATCCGTTTCTAAAACAATACTATTCATATCTATATTTTTTAAAGTATCTTTAAGATTACAATTTTTAAAAGTAACAACTCCATTTATCCCTAAAACAAAACCTAACTTAATATATTCTCTAGCCATTTCTAAACTACCACTATAGGAATGAATTACTCCAAAGTTATGATGTCTTTTTAATATTTCTAAAGTATCCCCTGCGGCCTCACGACTATGAATAACCACCGGTAAGTTTAATTTTTCAGCGATATCTAATTGTCGTTCAAAAACTTCTATCTGCTTATCCTTATTATCCTTAGTATAGTGATAATCTAGACCAATCTCGCCAATTCCCACTATTTTCTTATCCAAATTATCAAAAATAGTATAGTCAAAATTTTCCTCGATATTTTCAGGATGTAAGCCTACTACCCCATACATTTCGGGATATTTTTTTACTAATGCTATTACTTCTTTACTACTTTCTAAATTGTAAGCAGCATTAATTACCCTAGACACTCCCGCTTCTTTTGCATCTTTTAAAATCTCATCAATATCATCATAATATTCACTTAAAACATGACAATGAGTATCGCAAAACATCTATTTAACCTCAATTCTAGCAAATAAATGTTCTGGTTCCCCTAAAGTTTTCCCAGTTTCTAACGCCCCAAAGTGTAATGTACTTTCAACACTTGTTTGTTCGGTATTTAATTGTTTTAAAATCTTTTCGCTAGTCTCTGGTAAATAAGCTCCAAGAAGAATACTACAAATTCTAATACTTTCTAACAAGTTATATAAAACCGTAGCCAGTCTATCTTTCTTTGTCTCATCTTTAGCTAAAACCCAAGGAGTTGTCTCATCAATATATTTATTACATCTCTTTAAAACATTAAATATTTCATCAATAGCATCTCCAATATGAAGACTATCCATTTTAATCTTAACATTATCATAAAGATTTTCACTCATATCAATTAACTCATCATCAAGACTTTCTCTAACACCAGGATTACTAATTACCCCATCAAAATATTTATAAGCCATACTAACCGTACGATTAACTAAATTACCTAAAATATTTACTAAATCACTATTAATCCTTTCGACCAATAAATCTTCACTATATACCCCATCAGCACTAAAAGGTATTTCATGTAAAAAATAATATCTAATGGCATCGACACCATACTTCTTAACTAAATCATCAGCATAAACAACATTTCCTTTGGACTTACTCATCTTCCCATCAGCCATAATTAACCAAGGATGTCCAAATACTTGTTTTGGTAAAGGTAAATCTAAACTCATTAAGAAACAAGGCCAATAAATAGTATGAAATCTAATGATATCTTTACCAATTAAATGTAAATCAGCTGGCCACCATTTTTTAAAGTCATCACTACCACCATCAATATCATAACCAATATTAGTAATATAGTTAGTTAAAGCATCTAGCCAAACATAAACAACATGTTTAGGATCAAAAGTTACCGGAATCCCCCAAGTAAAAGTAGAACGAGATACGCATAAATCTTGTAAACCAGGTTTAATAAAGTTATTAATCATTTCATTTTTACGAGCCGCTGGAAGAATAAACTCCGGATGTGATTCGATATATTCAATTAATTTATCTTGATATTTTGATAATCTAAAGAAATATGCTTCTTCTTTTTTCTCTTCAACATCTCTCCCACAATCTGGGCATTTCCCATCAACTAACTGACTTTCTGTCCAGAAAGATTCACAAGGTGTACAATAAAGACCACTATATTCTCCCTTATAAATATCTCCTTTATCATACATTTTCTTAAATATTCTTTGAACCACTTCTTCATGATGCTTATCAGTAGTTCTGACAAACTTATCATAACTGGTATTCATTGTATCCCAAATATTTTTGATTTCTCCTGATACATTATCTACAAATTCTTGAGGAGTAATACCTGCTTCCTTAGCTTTTAACTCTATTTTCTCCCCATGTTCATCAGTCCCTGTTTGAAAATAAACATCGTATCCTTCTAATCTTTTAAATCTTGCTATTGCATCGGCTAAAACAATCTCATAAGTATTACCAATATGTGGTTTACCTGAAGTATAAGCAATAGCTGTACTAATATAAAATTTCTTCTTTTCCATAATAAATTCTCCTTCTTATAAATACTTTTTTAATTCATAAACATTAGATATTGTCTGATATTTACGTGTTTTTTTCTTTTCTTTATTTGTTATATAATATGAATAAACTCCTAGATTAGTTGCAAACTTAATATCAATTTCATAAGTATCACCAACATAAACAATTTCTTCTTTCCTATATTGTTTTAAAATTAGATTCATCATTTCACTATAAGGTTTTCTATCATAATTATCACAACCATAAACGTTATTAAAATACTTTAGTATATTATAGTTTTTTAATCTGGCTACTTGCTGTTTAGTAAACCAATTAGTTATTACAAATAAAGTATACTTTTTACTTAAATACTCTAGTAAATCCTCTAGTTCTTGATCTTTCTTTTTAGGAATAGCATCATATAATCTTAAAGTCCATTGATTAACAAAATCATTTGGAACCTCTAAATTCATATATTCAGCAAAATACCTAGACATTTCCTCTTCATTAAATCTCGTATGCGTATTTTCATATCCCTTCATCGCTGATAAAAATAAAGCAAATGTTTTTGCATCTGTAGGTAAATTATTATCTTGCATACATTTTTTTGTAATATTATCGAACTCATCTAACCAAGGAATAAGAGTATTATCCAAATCAAATATTACTGCCTTTATCATAACACCTCCTAATAAAAAAATTCATAACTTAAGGACGAGCAAACCCGCGGTACCACCTTAATTTATGAATTAACATACACTTATATCTTAACGCGATTAAACGATTTAACTCCCAAATCCATACTCCCTATTAATCTTGCCTATCTTTCACCACTTGAAAGGCTCTCTTCTTAAAGACGCTTAGGTACCCATTTGTTCTTTGTTAATTAACCTTAGTATAGCATATTTTTCTCAAAGTGTTACAATTTTTAGTAATAAAATTGTATCTAAATACCAATCTCAATGATAATATCTTTTAATTCTTTCTAATTTTTTATTCCTAAGAACCACATCATTTGAATTATCTATATTAATCGAACCATCTTCACTATAACCCATAACTACTTCATCACCCTCTAAAACTTCAAAGACACCAATTCCCTGTAGAAAAGTCTTATTATAATCATACATATACCCAGGACCTCTTTCCTCTTTAGGACTTAAAGTAAAATAAGTAATATACATATCTAACTGATAAGTAAGTTTACTTTTTTCTGTCTTCGGTATCTCTAAATCACCTAAATATAATTGTAATCCCGTTAAAACATTATAGCAAAAATCTCTTATATCGCCATGAAAATTCCCACTCATCAAGCCAATTTTAACAATTCCTAATACTACTAGATTACTAATATTATTTATATCATCATCAGTCAAAAATATTTGATTACTATCAAAATTCACAGACCTTTTCCTATCAGCCATAAACTCTTTTAAAGTTAAATAGTTAGCTCGCCACCCATTATCTTTTTGAATGATCTTTAACTCTTTTATAACAAGTAACTTAATCTTTAGACCTAAAATAATTCGTTTGTTATCATCAAATATTATCGGTTCCACCAGATTACTCTTAGAATCCATCTTATCTGCAAGAAAATCTATTCTAAGAACAATATCATCTAAATTATCCAATTTTTCAGATACTTTCCTAATACTATAAATCTTCGAAGAATTAAGTTTATAACTACTAAGACTAGCATTATACTTAAAAAAAAATAAGTCTTTTAACTCCTGAAGTATCTTTTTATCCATCATCTTTAAATGATGTCTATCATTTAGAAGTCTTACTCTTCCGTGACTAGTTAAAATATACATAGGAATATCATCTACATACATAACCCCTAAAGTCTTAGGACTTTCTAAAACTATATCATTTTGTCTAACGTGAAGATCAATAATCGAAGAAAGACCAATCTTTCTTAGATCCTTCTCTAATTCACTTAAAAAATCTAGTATAAATCTCGTATCATCCATAACATTTTGCCTCATAATACGAGTATATAATTCTTAGCACGAAATATCAAGCTTAGAAGTAATTAAGATATTAATAATTTTACCAACCTCTCCATTACATTCACTTCCAACAACAATAATAATTCCCTCAACATTACTATCAATAATGACCGGTCTTATATCGCAATCCTTACATATCTCCTCTTTAAGACTATCTAATTCATACAAAGATAAACTAACACACTTCTTAACATCGATATTACTTATCTCCGTATTATTAAATATAATTTCTTCTCTATTAGTTGCTAAAAACTTAATCCCACTATAATTAGTCAAAATAGTTAATAAAGTCTTAACATAATCATTATACTCTTTGATAGCAACCATCTTATTTAAGACAATTTTATCCCCATCAAGCCCTATCTCCAAGGAATCATTAGTTCTTATCGATAATCTTTTTCTAATATCCTTAGGAATAACAATTCTCCCTAATTCATCAATTCTTTTTATTTGTCCATTCATATATACCTCTATGTTTATTATTGTCTTTTTTTTAAAATTTATAACATTATTTTTTTATTTATAATCTTATTATTTCTTCCCACCCGCCACCCTAAAAAGTATCTTTTATAAATTATTAGATTTATTTCTTTTTAACAATAATGATGAAAAAAAATTAAAATGTGATGGAACAAAGGTTTATTTAGTAGGGATTAAAGAAATTAAACATATAATTAAAAAATAAGATTTTACCAATTATTTCCAATTGAAAGAAACAGTTATCTATTTTAAAATTAAAGGTGCCAGTTATCAATATAATTTTAGGGCTTCCTCGCCGTCTGTTTCTTATTCCTTGACGGGGTTCGGCCAGATTCCTGCTAAAATTAGCTCAAGTGCTATGAACTTAGGATAAATGCCTACGGACATTTATAAAAGTGGCAACGATTAATCGTAATCTAATTTAGATTGGAAACAGATAACTGACCAGGCTATATGCCTAAACTAAAAATATAGATGTCATAATCGTTTTAGATATAATGACTAGAACTATATTTTTTTATTGTCTCATGCATATTATAAATGTTATAATTAGAAAGAGTTTAGTTGGAAGAAAAATGAATAACGAAAATTTTAAATTATTAGATAAAACTAAAAAAACAGCAAACTATATTAAAAACATAACAATTAATATTCCTAAAAGCGAAAGAATATTAAAAGATAGTATTGAAAAAGCAATATTTCAAAGTATTGAAAATACATATTATTATATAATCCAAAATAATGAAAACAATCGTATAAAAGATAAATATTTAAAAGATTTATTAGTAAACTTTGCAATGCTAGATTATTTTATGAAATGTTGTAAAGAAGGAAAATATATTAGCAATCACCAATGTGATGTAGTATGTAAATTTTTATTAGAATTAAGGAAAATAACTTATGGAATTATCCGCACCAATAAAATTTAACGATATTGTTACCGATAAAAACATTAATGAAGCTTATCGTATTATCAGAAAAAATACCATTCATCGAAAAAAATTAACTGTTTTCGAAATGTACTATCTTTCTAATATTTTTAATATTAAGAATAATCTATATAATAATACATACACTCATCAATCATATAACATCTTCTTAGTCCAAGAGCCTAAATATCGTATCATTATGAGCGAAAAGTTATATGATAAAATAATTAATCATTTAATAAGTAAATTTGTCTTAAAACCATGCATTGATAAAATATTAATTTCCAGTAATGTTGCTACTAGAGAAGATAAAGGCTCTAAAGCAGCCATTGATTACATGAAATATTATGTTAATAAATTAAAGTTTAATGCTGATAATATTTATATTTTAAAATGTGATATTTCTAAATATTTTTTTAATATAGACCACAATATTTTATTTGAAATGGTTGATAAATTTAAAATAGATACTAAATTAAAAATTATAATAAGAAATATAATTGATAGTACGGACAACATTAATAGTAATAAAGACATTGATATTATAGTTAATCGTGAAAAAGAAAGATTATTAAATAAGAATATTGACTGTAACAATGCAATAAAAGAACTGGATAGATTACCTAGATATTATAAAGGAAAAGGCTTACCTATTGGTAATATGTCATCACAATTACTTGCACTCCTTTATCTTAATGGTTTAGACCACTTTGTTAAAGAGAAACTTCATATCAAATATTATATTCGCTATATGGACGATTTTCTCTTAATTAGCGATGATAAAGACTATTTAAAATATTGTTTAAAAGAAATAACAAAATACATTGAAAACAAGCTACTACTAAAATTAAACAATAAAACCCAAATATATAATTTAAGTAAGGGAATAAACTTTTTAGGTTATCGTTATATTTTAAAAGATAAAAAACTTATTATGTTACCTACATCTAAAAACAAAATTAAAATTAGAAGAAAATTAAAAAAGTTAAAAAACACCGATTATCATAAATATAATTTAACTAAAATTAGTTATCGTGGATATTTTATGAATTGTAATCAAGATATTGATAAATATTTATAAAATGTATAACAAAAAAAGTATAGTAGTAACTATTATATCTTAAACGATTATAGTATCTATACTTTCTATTCAGGTATTAACCTAGGTGTAATCCTGTTTCCAATCTAATATTAGATTATCAGTTAAGAGTTTGGTAACATCTTTATCCTGTTTTAAAGTAATAAATAGTTATTTCCCCCTAGTCCTAAAAGACTACTTCTTCTAATAAACAGCCGTAACCATTTACCATGAGTGCCGTTAGTCATCTACACTAACCTTAGTAGGAATCTGGCCGAACCCCGTTGTTGTTGTTCACGTTGTTGTTGTTGTTCGCATTGCCATTCGAATTCACGTTACGCACGTTAGCGTTGTTACCATTGAAGTTGTTCGGCGAGGAAGCCCACCAGACAAGAAAAGACAAAATGCAACGTAAATTAATGGAATACACCCTACAACCAATATACCTTATTTTACTTATTATGACAAGATAAAATTTTTCCCACAGCCTAATCGGCTGTGGGAATCATTCGCACTAAGTCCTTTTTTTTTATTTTCTTCACGTATTAATAAAATACTTTTATTATATCCACAACCTTCTCATCTTTTAGATAAAAATTTGTCGCCCAAAATGAAGAGTCATTTTGGGCGATTTACGTTATCAAATATATTTTTGCAAGATTTCTTCTACGAAGAAATTCGATAAGGGTCTTCAGCTGTCCCAGAGCCTTGCAACAGCACTTCAGCCTTCAGATTGAAAACTGGCCGAACCCCGTAGTAGAAGTTCACGCCGTCGTTGTCGTTCGCATT
>ERZ779643.1027-NODE-1027-length-20825-cov-8.006259_pt1 | contig 20825 bp, 21 predicted proteins | sample MGYA00511564_ERZ779643 | MGnify/ENA primary metagenome ERZ779643 (study PRJEB29588, sample SAMEA2147114) | human gut metagenome | biome: human gut; feature: human-associated habitat; material: faeces | place: Denmark | collected 2008/2010 ... | reverse complement strand
GATGGTATCAGTTAATAAAGGTCCATGGGACAAAGCAATTAGTATAAAAGAAAAACACGAATTTAATAAAAAATGGATTAGACTATGTAAAAAAATACTAAAAGAAAATGGTACTATTTGGATTAGTGGAACCATGCATAATATTTATTCAATAGGAATGGCATTAGAAGAAGAGGGATTTAAAATAATAAATAACATTACTTGGAGAAAATTAAATCCACCTCCAAATATTAGTTGCAGAGCATTTACTCATTCTACTGAAACAATACTTTGGGCTAAAAAAGCCGACAAAAAAAATAAACATAAGTTTAATTACTCACTAATGAAAAAAATAAATAATAATAAGCAAATGAAAGATGTATGGGAAACTAGTTTAACAAAGCCTAGCGAAAAGACTTGTGGTAAACATCCAACACAAAAACCAATTGAAATATTAGAAAGAATAATACTTGCTTCTACAGAGGAAAATGATTTAATATTAGATCCATTTAATGGAAGCGGTACAACAGGAATAGCGGCAAACAGATTAAAAAGAAGATATATAGGAATAGAAAAAGAAAAAGAATATTTAGATTTAACAATAAGGAGAAAGGAAAGTGATATAAGTGAAAAGAAATTTTAATGACTTAATGTTATCATTAAAAAAAAGTATAACCCCAGCGGATTTTTTTGTTGATTTTTCTAAAGTTTATTTAAATATCAAAGATTATGAAAGACATTTAAACTTATTAAATAGCTTGATTGGAAAAGAAAATATAGAGGAAGAATTTGTTGACTTAATAAATGAGTATCCAGAAATAATGAAATCAATACCGATTTTATTAGCAACTCACGAATATAAATTTCATATAATTAATGCATCAACAGTAGATATGTTAAATTCCATAAAAGATATGGACTTTAAATTTCTAGAAGAAAAATTTATTTGTTACGATTTTAAAGAAATTGACAAGCCGATCAACAATTATGCGGATTTTTTAAAAAATAGTGGATTATTTGACTTAATAAGTAATAGAAAAATTAAGAATCTTGTTGATTATGCGATAGGGATAGAAGTGGGATTAGATTCAAATAGTAGAAAAAATCGCAGTGGAAAAATAATGGAAGACTTAGTAGAGGAATTCATAAAAAAACTTGGAGTACCATATCAAAAACAAATGAAATATAAAGATATTGATAAAGAATATGGAACAAATCTATGTGCAATAGGAAAGGCAACAAAGAAGTTTGATTTTGTTTTTAAGAGTCCTTCAAATAACGAATTAATAGTAATGGAAGTGAATTTTTATGGAACACAAGGATCTAAACCGAATGAAACTGCAAAAAGTTATGTAGAACTAAATAATGAAATTAATAAACTAAATGGTGTTAAATTTGTTTGGATTACAGACGGAAATGGTTGGAATAAATCTAGACTGAATCTAGAAGATGCCTATGATAAAATTGAGCACTTATATACAATAAAAGATTTAGAATTAGGAGTCTTAGAAAAAATATAAATAATAATGACTTAGATAAAGAATTAGAGAGACAAAATCCATTGCTATGGTTTATAGATAAAATAATAAAATTACTAGTAAAAATATTTAAAAGAAGGAAAAAATAAATCCTTCTTTTTTAGAGTTCACACTTCGGTGTTCACTGCTATAGAAAGCCTAATGTCTTTCTATAGAAAATCAGAGCCTATTAATAGTCTCTGATTTTTGAGTATATATTATTATCATAAAATCTACAAATAACCGAACAAAAAAGTCACAAATAACCGAATTGTGATTAAAACATTTAATTAAAAAGAAAATCACCTAACTTAAGACATTAAGTCAGGTGAAACCAAATTATTGGCAACACTCAATTGTGACTATTGAATGTTTCCTATTTTTATTTTATGTAAGTTTTCTTGCTTACATACTAATAATAGCATAAATACATACTTTTGTCAATCAAAGTAAAAAATTAAAAAACTACCATAAATATTAAGGTGTTTGCTTGTTTTTAAGATATAAAAAATGTTATAATTGTATTAGGAAATACTAACTGTTTGAGTACTTGCCAACTTTCTAATGAAAGGAGGCTTGATATTATGAAGAAAAAAGATTTATTAATCACTTTTCTAATATTAATTATCATTTTATTAATAGTCTCTTTATTGACACTAATAATAAAGAAATAGTACTCAATCTATAAAGATTAAGTACTTAAACCATATAATATAGGTAAGTACTCAACGTTGCAAGTTAAGTATTTCCTATTTTTATTTTATGCAAGTCTCCTTGCTTACATACTAATAATAGCATAAATACTTTCTTTTGTCAAACAACTATTTAGTAATTATTTATGTCGATTATTATCATTAGATTGCAAATTATCAATAGTATTTTTTAGAAAATTAATAAACTGTTCACTAGAACAAGGCCTATGTTTAGAAAAATACATAAAGAATAAATCAAATGCATCAATTTCCATTATCTTAGCATAATAAGTTATAATTTTAAAATCATTAGTAAGCCAGTTTTCAAAAGTGTTACATACTTTAAGACATTTAAACATCATTCTAACATCTTCGTATCTTGTATCAACATCATACATTGTAGCATATTTCATATACATATTTTTACAAACATCAGTCTTATCAACAATATATTTTAAAAAATCAACAAATTTCTCGTTATCAGGAGTACCGACTCCTTTAGAACAACAATGTATAAATATTTCACAAACATCCATACCAATCATTTTAGCATAATTATCAATTTCTCCAAAATAATAAATAATCCAATCTCTAAAATTATACTTAATGTTAAGAAGATTGTATAATCTTTTTGCATCAACATATTTAGTATAAAATCCATATTTTATAGCATATTGTTCATATAATTGTTTATTTAAATCAATATGTCTATAATGAGTATTTTGTGTGTTAGACTGTTTATTATTTCCTCTTTTATTACCAGGCTCACTATAATGCTTAATAATATAACTATATGCTTCATTAATTTCTTGCATCTTACTAGTGGCATCATTATTAGAATAAATATCTGGATGGTATTGTTTAGCCATCTTACGATACTTACTTTTAATTTCCTCTAAAGAATTATCATAGTTAACTCCTAATATTTTAAAGGCCTCACTAATAGTCATAATATCTCCTCTTTCGTGAAAGATATTCTAACATATGACCATATACTTGTCAAGAAATTTAAAGTATATATCCCTAACTACTTTATAATAAATATGGCTGATATTCTATTTAAAGACAATAAAAATATTGGCTTTAAATAGCACTTTAAGACCCAAGACTTAAAGTGACAAAAAATAACAAAATAAATATCTTACCCTTTATAATATCTCTAAAATATGATACAATTAAATAGAGAAAAGTGAGGTAACAAGATGCAAATACAAGAATTAAATAAAGAACAACAAAAAGCAGTTAATCATATAGATGGACCAATGCTTGTTTTAGCAGGAGCTGGTTCAGGAAAAACAAAAGTATTAACAAATAGAATAGCAAATCTAATCGAAAATGGTATAAGTCCATATAACATATTAGCTATAACATTTACTAATAAAGCCGCTAAAGAAATGAAAGATAGAGTAGTAAGATTAATAGGAAAAGAAGCCTATAATATTCAAATATCAACATTCCATTCCTTAGGCCTAAAAATATTAAAAGAAAACTATAGTATGTTAGGCTATGAAAAAAACTTTACTATTATAGATAGTGATGATGTCCTAACAATCATAAAGAAAATATTAAAAGATAAAAATATGTCTAAAGATAGATATAACCCAAGAGAAATAAAAAATAAAATAAGTTCTGCTAAAAATGAAATGATGAGTATAGATTCATTTGCTAAAGTAGAGTTTGATCACAAAGTAGTCGAAGTCTATAAAGAATATCAGCAAAAACTAAAAAATGGTAATTCTGTAGATTTTGATGACTTACTAATACTACCAATAAAACTATTCAGAAACTATCCTCGTGTATTAGAAGAATATCAAGATAGATATAAATACATCCTAATAGATGAGTATCAAGATACCAATGAAGCCCAATATACCTTTAGTAAATTACTATCAGCAAAGTATCGAAATATCTTCGTAGTAGGAGACAATGACCAAGCAATATATGCCTTTAGAGGAGCCAACTACAAGAATATCCTAAACTTCGAAAAAGATTATCCTGAGGCCAAAACAATCCTACTTGAAGAAAACTATCGTTCAACCAAAACCATATTAAATGCCGCTAATAGCGTAATCAAAAATAATCATGAAAGAAAAGATAAAAACCTATGGAGTAATAATGCAACTGGTAATAAAATAAAATATAAAGAAGTAGCAAACGAAAAAGAAGAAGCATCATTCGTAGGAACTGAAATAAAAAGACTACTAAGTGAAGGCATAAACGAAGAAGATATAGCGGTATTATATCGTACCAATGCCCAGTCTCGTGTTATTGAAGAAGAAATGCTAAAGAAAAATATTAAATATAGAGTTGTAGGAAGTTTCTACTTCTATAACAGAAAAGAAATAAAAGACCTATTATGTTACTTAAGGCTAATAAATAATCATAAAGATGATGTAAGTTTGCTTAGAGTAATAAATACCCCAAGAAGAGGAATTGGAGATAAAACAATTGAGACTCTAACTGAAGAAGCAACAAATAGAGAATTATCTCTATATGAAACAATAAGTAAAGGAAAAGAACTAGAGTTCAAAAACCTAATCGAAGACCTAACCAAAGCCAGTGAATCATTATCACTAACCGAGTTAATAGATGAAATCCTAGAAAAAACCGGTATCAAAAAAGAACTATCAACATCAAAGTTACTCGAAGACGAAATAAGACTAGAGAACCTAAATGAGTTCAAGGGCGTAACCAAAAGTTATGAAGAAGAATACGGAACAGCATCCCTTGGAGACTTCCTAGATGAAATTTCATTAGTAAGTGATATGTCCGAACACCAAGATAGTTCAAATAGAGTAAGCCTAATGACCGTTCATTCCGTTAAAGGCCTAGAGTTCGATTATGTCTTCATTGTCGGTATGGAAGAAGGAATATTCCCTCACTACAACGCTATCAATGATGGAAGTAATTCCGCTATTGAAGAAGAAAGAAGACTATGTTATGTCGCTATAACAAGAGCCAAAAAAGAATTATATATAACATCAGCAGATACCAGAATGTTATTTGGTAATCCAATGAGAAATCAACCTAGTAGATTTATTGATGAAATAGATAAAGAATATATCGATAAAGAAAGACCAAAAAAACTAGAAAAAATAATAACTAAAGTAAGAAAGGCTGTCGACAAAAATGCCACTTATGAAGTAGGAGAACATATCTCTCATACCGAGTTTGGTGAAGGAATCGTCATAAGTGTCGATAAATCCATCATAACCGTAGCCTTCCCACATCCATTTGGTATAAGAAAACTAATGAAAGGCCATCCAAACATAACCAAATTATAAAAAAGAAAAGAGGGGTAGTTATGAAAAAAACACTACTAGGTTTTACCATAGTATTACTATTAATGATATCAGAAATACTAATACTAAATAACGATATAGCATCACTAAAAGCATCAAATAAGATATTACAAGAGGAACTAAAAGATAAGAAAAATATAAGTACTTTAAAAGAAGAAAAAGAAGACTTAAATACCTCAGTATCCAATTTACTCGCAGTCTCTACCTTCAGTGATGAAGATATAGAAGAAATAATGACTAGTGAAAAAACAATCTCAAAAGATCTTGAAGACAATATAACATCGCTAGAAAAAACAATTATAGATTTAGAAGATAAGCTATCAAGTCTTCAAAAAGAATACTATAAATTAGTCAAAGAAAATGCTGAAAAAAATAGTTTCTATATTTCAAATGTACCCTTTATCAATCAGTATCCTAACTACCCAACCGGTTGTGAATCAGTAGCCATAACCATTCTTCTAAATTACTATGGAGTAGCAGTAACACCAGATGATATCATAAACAAATTACCAAAAGGAAGCGTTCCTATAACCAAAGATGGTAAACTATATGGAGGCAATCCTGAAGTAGAGTTTATAGGTAACCCATATAGTTTAAATGCTTACGGAGTATATGAAAAACCAATTGCTAATATTGCTAGCCAATATAAAAGTGGTATCAAAATAGCAACAGGAACCAGTTTTGAAAAAATACTAGAAGTAGTAAAAACCGGCAAACCAGTTATGGTATGGACCTCCATGTCACTAGCAGTCCCATATATATCACAGTCTTGGATATATGAACCAACAGGAGAAACAATTTACTGGAAGTCCAATGAGCATGCTGTAGTAATAATAGGCTATACCGAAGATAAAGTCATAATATCAGACCCAATAAATGGTAAAGCTAAATACCAATCAAAAATTATCTTCAAAGAGAGATATAACTATTATGGAAAGAAGGCGTTATATTACTAATGAGAAATAAAAAAGTAAACAAAATATTACCATCTATCATCATAATTATAACCCTAATAATATTTAGCTTTCTAATATATACCCTATATCAAAAAATAAATTTAAGTAACAAAAATAAAGAATTAAATAACTACCTAAAAGAACATCAAGAATTAACTGAAGAGATAGAAGATCTAAAAAACATTAAAGAAAATTATGAATTAATCAAAGAAAATAATCAAAATCTAGAAAAACAAAAACAAGACTTAGAAGATAAAATAACTACTCTAAATACAAAAATAAATAAAGTAAAGAAAGATATAGATAAATTAAAATAGTATCTATTTCTTTTTTTATAACATATAATACAGTAGGAGGTATCTATGGATTATAGTATTTTAGTAAATAAAGATAATCCCCTACCAAGAGCATACATACCAAATACATTAGAAAATGTTCATAGTGAATATAAAGAAAACATATTACTAGATAATAAAGCCCTAGCAGCATTTCAAGAACTAAAAAGAGAAGCCTTAAGATATGGATATCATATTGATATAGTAAGTGGCTATCGAGACTATGATTATCAAGAAAAAATATATAATAAATTACTAGAAGAAAAAGGATTTACCTATGCCATAACAAGAATAGCATCTCCTGGTAAGAGTGAACATCAAACAGGATTAGCTTTAGATTTTTGTATATATAAAGATGGAAAATGTTATATAGAACATGATGTTGAAGATAAAATAGAAACTAAATGGATACATCAAAATAGTCATAGATATGGTTTTATCATAAGATATCCCGAAGGAAAAGAAGATATAACCAAATATAGTTATGAACCATGGCATTTAAGATATGTAGGAAATATAGCCAGTAGTATTTATAACAATAACCTAACACTAGAAGAATATAAAGATAAAGAGTCTATTAAATAGATTCTTTTTCAGTATCGTCTCACACTATGTTGTTCGCCGTTTTCTAATGCCTAAGGTCATTAGAAAAAAGTTTTGAGCTTGTCATCTCAAAACTATAGTTATTTAAAAGTATAAGTAAGTTCATAAAATATAAATTTATTTAGGATTTCTATTTGACCATATTAACATTCCTACAATAACTACATCCAATAGAATTAAAAGTGTTGTAATCAAATCAGAAGAACAAACCTTTACTATAATTCCTGCAAAAATTAAACCTACAATAATAAACTTAATTGGATACCATATATTTAGTACTTTATTCCTCCTTAATTTACCAACTGCAGTTAATCGCTCGTTAAGCCATTGCTGATTATAAGCAATATCTTTAGATGGATTAGTTTGAATAAATAAATCGTAAAAAATAGTAATTAATATTACACTTATCCAATTAGTATGTTGTTTTCTTTTGTTTTTCATATAAAATATCAACTTCTTTCTTCTCTTAAATTATCAATTCGCTCTCCATTGTAATAATAGCATAAACTTTTATAAATTTCAACAAACATTTATAAAATTATTGGGATAAATAATGTAATACAAGTTTTAACAACACTCTATTATGTATATATAACAATATAAGTACATAAATATTAACTTATATATAATAAATATGGTTGATATCTTGTTGTTAGACCTAGGCTAGCAACAACACTTCGAGACACTAGGCTTGAAGTGATAAAAAATAATATAAACATATTGACATCTTTTGATAATAGTGATATTATTTTAATATATGAATATATATTCATATATGATAAGGAGGAATAATATGATAGATAATGTAGATATAAATAAAATACAAAAAGAATTGCTTGAAGAAGATACAATTATTGATATAGCAGAACTATTCAAAGTATTTGCAGATTCAACAAGAGTAAAAATAATAAATGTCTTATTAGAAAATAAATTATGTGTTAGCGATATAGCAACACTAGTTGGAGGAACACAGTCCGCCATTTCACATCAACTAAGAATACTAAAATCAGCAAAATTAGTAAAATATACCAAAATAGGAAAAACAGTCTACTACGAACTAAGTGATGACCATGTGAAAAAACTATTTAATATTGGAAAGGAACATATAAATGAAATATAAATATAATATCAAAAATCTAGACTGTGCTAATTGTGCTAAAACCATTGAAAATAAATTAAATGAAGATAAAAATATCAAAAAAGCAATCGTTAATTTTAATTCATCAACAGTAACTGTGGAGACAGACTTAAAAGATGCTTTTACTTATATAAAAAAAATAGTAAGTGAAATAGAACCAGATGCTATTTTAAGTGAAGATAAAATAAAAGAAAATAAAAATATAGATATCTATAGAATAGTACTAGGAGGATTAATAGGATTACTTGGAATAGTATTAAAATTACCATACTATTTAAGTACTATCTTAATAGTAGTAGCCTACATAATCCTAATATATAAAACACTATTAACCGCTATTAAACAATTAAGAAAGAAAGTAATAAATGAAAACTTCCTAGTAACAATATCTGCTCTCGGTGCTTTTGCACTAGGAGATTCCCATGAAGGATTAATGGTCCTATTCTTATATGATTTAGGAAAAGTATTAGAAAGCATGGCTGTAAATAAAAGTCGTAACTCAGTAGCCGAACTTATGGATATCAAAGAAGAAACATCAAATCTAAAAGAAAAAAATAAAATAATAGTAGTTCCAACAACTGAAATAAAAGTCGGAGATATAATCGTAGTCAAAGAAGGAGAAAGAGTACCACTAGATGGAACCATAGTAAAAGGTTCTTCCATGTTAGATACAAGTGCTCTAACCGGAGAATCACTTCCAATATCAGTAAAAGTTGGTGATAATATCCTATCAGGAAGCATAAATAAAGGAGGCCTACTAGAAGTAAAAGTAACATCAATCTATAAAGATTCAACAGTAAATAAAATACTAGAATTAGTAGAAACTGCTACCGAAAGAAAAACCAAAACCGAAAAAGTAGTATCCAAATACTCATCTAAATATACATTAGGAGTAATTATAATCGCCATTCTAACAGCGGTCTTATTACCATTATTTACAAGTCTAACATATAGTGAAAGTATCTATAAAGGATTAACAATACTAGTAATATCTTGTCCATGTGCTATAGCCATATCAATACCGTTATCATATTTTTCAGGTATTGGAGCATCATCTAGAGAAGGAATACTAGTAAAAGGAAGTAATTACCTAGATAGTATCAAAAATATCAAAGAAATAGCTTTTGATAAAACAGGAACTATCACAACAGGGGAGTTCTATATATCAAAAATAAATATCCATAACAAAGAATATACTGAAGATAAAATAATGGAAATTTTTGCTAAGGGAGAATCGCTTTCAAACCATCCTATTGCCAAATCGGTATTAAAAAAATATAATAAAGAAGTATTACATAATGATATCAAAGATTTTAAAGAAGTATCAGGAAAAGGAATAGAATTTACTTATAAAAAAGATAAAGTAAAAATAGGAAACCCTAAATACTGTGGTATCAAAGAAGAAAGTAGTAATATATATCTAACAATAAATAATAGTCTAGTTGCAGATATTGAAATAAAAGATGAAATAAAAAGTACTGCTAAAGAAACAATAAAAAAATTAAAAGATATGAATATAACAGTTCATATGTTTACTGGAGATACCAAAGAAAAAGCCGAAGAAATATCAAAAGAACTAAATATCGAAGATGTAAACTATAGTATGTTACCAAATGATAAATATAACTATTTAGAAAAAATAATCACAAACAAAAAAGAAGGAACCATCGTAGCCTTTGTTGGAGATGGTATCAATGATGCCCCAGTTCTAAAACTAGCAGATCTAGGTATTTCTATGGGTCATCTAGGAACAGACTCTGCTATCGAAGCATCAGACATCGTAATAATGAATGATAATCTAGATAAAATAATAACTGCTATAAACATATCTAAGAAAACAGGAAAGATAATAAATCAAAATCTAATCTTTGCTATAGGCATAAAACTATTAGTACTAATCTTAACTCTACTAGGAGTATCAACAATGCTAGAGGCTGTCTTTGCTGATGTAGGAGTAACAGTATTATGTATTCTAAATACTCTAAGATTATTAAAGAATAATAAATAACTATTTGGCAGCAAAAATGAGTAAAACCATATATCATAAGGAATTACTCATTTTTTAATTGTTGTGATTTCATTAAAATAATTAGTTGTAATAAATAAAAAAATAATATATAATTATATTATAAATAGGAGGATATATGAATATAGTAATAGCCATAATTTTTATATCGGTAATAGGAACACTTTTACATTTCATGTATGAATGGTCAGGACATAATAAAGTAGTATCCCTTTTTGCCGCAGTTAATGAAAGTACTTGGGAACATATCAAAATAGCCTTAACACCAACCTTTATATGGACATTATATGATGGAGCAGTATATGGTCTTAATCCCAATTACTTTGAAGCCAAAGCCTTAAGTATATTAGTAATAATAGTACTAATACCATTACTATTTTATGCCTATCAATTAATAACCAAAAAAGCCATATTACCAATAGATATCACAATATTCTATTTAACTATTATTATAAGTAATCTAGTATTTTACTATATAATAAATATGGAATCATTACATTTCTTCTATACATACATATCAGTAATAGTATTATTTATAATATTTGGTTCCTATATGGTATTAACATTATTACCAATAAAAAACTTCTTATTCAAAGATCCAATAACCAAAAGATATGGAATAAGAGGACATTCTCATCATGAACATAAAGAAAAATAATCAAAATATGTTTTAATAACATATTTTTTTTGGTATAATAAATAATAGAAAGTTAGAAGTGAAAAAATGAGAAATATATATGATTTAACAATAAAAGAATTAGAAGACTATTTCATATCAATAAATGAAAAAAAATTTAGAGCAGTTCAAGTATATGAAGCCCTATATAAAAGAAGAGTAACATCATTTGATGATATGACCAATATAAGTAAAGAAGTAAGAGAAAAACTAAAACAAGATTTCTCTTTCTATAAAATAAAAATGTTAATAAAACAGCAAGGCAAGAATGTCAATAAATATCTATTTGAGTTAGAAGATGGTAACAAGATAGAATCCGTATTAATGTTTCATGACTACGGAACAAGTATCTGTGTATCATCTCAAGTAGGTTGTAATATGACTTGTGCCTTCTGCGAAAGTGGAAGATTAAAAAAGGTAAGAAATCTATTAGCCTATGAAATAGTAGAACAAATCCTTCAAATAGAAGAAGACATAAATAAGAGAATAACTCATGTTGTCGTTATGGGAATAGGAGAGCCTTTTGATAATTACGATAATGTTTTAAGATTTGTTAAAATAATAAATTGTGGTAAAGGAATCGATATTGGTTCAAGACATATAACCATATCAACATGTGGAGTAATCCCTGGCATAAAGAAGTTTATGAATGAAGAAGGACAAGTAAATCTAGCCATAAGTTTGCATGCTCCTAATAACACCCTTAGAAGCAGAATAATGCCTATCAATAAAGCATATCCTTTAAATGAATTAATGGAAACAATAAAAGAATATATAAATAAGACAAATCGTAGAGTAACCTTTGAATATATAATGCTTGATAATGTAAATGATAGCGAAGAAAATGCTAAAGAATTAGCATTATTATTAAAAGGAATAAATTGCTATGTTAACCTAATACCATATAATGAAACAGAAAATATTGAATTTAAACGAACAAAAGAGTGGAAAATTATGAAGTTTTATGATATACTAAAGAAAAATAAGATAAATGTAACAATAAGAAAAGAATTTGGAGGTTCAGTTGATGCCGCATGTGGTCAACTAAGAGCTAATAATTAAGAGGAAGTGAAATAATGCAAACATTTTATATGACAGATGCCGGAAAAGTAAGAACACATAATGAAGATAGTGTAATAATAGTTGGCAATAAAAATAATGAATTCATTCTCGCAGTAGCAGATGGAATGGGTGGACATAAAGCTGGAGAAATAGCTTCAAATATAGCAATAGAACATATTGTTCAAAGTTTTGAAAGTATGGAAACAATAGGAAAAAAAGAAGAAGGAATAGATTGGTTAAGAAAAATAGTAAAAGAAATAAATGAAAAAATATTTGAATATACTTCTATTCATCCAGAAAGTAAAGGAATGGGAACAACTCTAGTAATAGCCATCAAAACAGATGACTATATCCTTTATGGAAATATAGGAGATTCATCAGGATATGTAGTAAAAAATGAAAAATTACATAAAGTAACCAAAGATCATACCCTAGTAAATTTATTAGTCTCAACCGGAGAACTAACTCCTGAACAAGCCAAGTTTCATCCAAGAAAGAACTTGCTTACAAGAGCACTAGGAGCTAATGATCCAATCGAAATAGATATCTTCGATATCGATAATACCATAAACGGTTTATTCCTATGTAGCGATGGATTAACTAATATGGTAACAGATGAACAAATAGAAAAAGTATTAAATAGTAAATCTTCAATCGAAGAACAAGTAGAAAAATTAATAAAAAAGAGTAATATAAGAGGCGGAACAGATAACATATCAATAGCTTATCTGAAGAAGGAAAGTGGTGATAAGTAATGCTAACTAAAGGTCAAAAAATAAATGATCGTTATGAAATAATAAAAACCATCGGTGAAGGAGGAATGGCCAATGTCTATCTAGCAGAAGATACCATTCTTGAAAGAAAAGTAGCTATAAAAGTTTTAAGAGGTGATCTTTCAAACGATGAAAAATTCATTCGTCGTTTCAAAAGAGAAGCCTTATCAGTATCAAACCTATCACATCCAAATATCGTTGAAGTATATGATGTTGGAGAAGAAGATGGAAACTATTATATTGTAATGGAATATATCGAAGGAAAGACATTAAAACAATTACTTCAAAAAAGAGGAGCCTTAACCCTAACAGAAGTAATAGATATAATGAGTCAGTTAACAGATGGTTTAGCTCACGCTCATGAAGCCTATATAATTCATAGAGATATAAAACCACAAAATATAATGATTGAAGATAATGGTCGTATCAAAATAACCGACTTCGGAATAGCAATGGCTTTAAATTCAACCCAATTAACTCAAACAAACTCAGTAATGGGTTCAGTCCACTATCTACCACCGGAGCAGGCTAATGGTAAGGGATCAACAGTAAAAAGTGATATATATTCACTAGGAATATTAATGTATGAGTTATTAACCGGTTCCGTACCATTCAAAGGAGACACTGCTGTTGAAATAGCCTTAAAACACATGAAAGAAAAAATTCCTAGTGTTAGAAAGCAAAACCCAACAATACCACAATCAGTAGAAAATATAATTCTAAAAGCAACTGCTAAGAATCCAAAAAATAGATATGACTCTGTAAGAGAAATGTATAATGATTTACAAACTGCTTTAGAAAGAGATAACGAAAAAAGATTAGTATATGAATATCCTGAAAATGATTTAGAGGAAACCAAAGTAATAGCTCCTATACCAAAAGAGCCAAAGAAGCCCGTCGTAGATAAACCTCTTGATAAAGAAGAAACTACTGAAACAGATGATTCAATACTAAAAGAAAAAGACGAAAAAAATAAACTACCAATTATATTGGCAGGTATATTATTAGCCTTTCTAATAGTATTAGCAGTAGTATATCTACTAATAAGTAATCATGATGTTAAAGAAGTAAAAGTACCAGATGTAACAGGACTTACCTTAGAAGAAGCCATAAAGAAAGTAGAAAAACAAGGTTTAAAATATACTACAAAAGATGAAGAAAATGCTGATATTGAAGAAGGAAAGGTAATAAGAACAGAACCAAAAGCTGGTTCAACAAAAACCAAAGGAAGTACTATTACAATAGTAGAATCTTCTGGTAAAGAATACCTATTACTAGAAGACTATACTGGTAAAAATTATTATGAAATAAAAGCAAAACTAGAATTAAAAGGTATCAAAGTAGAAATGAAAACCAAAGAAGTAGAAAATACATCTGATTATAAAGACAAAGAAGAGCAAATAATAGATCAAGAGCCAAAATTTGATAAAGAAAAAGAAACAAAATTATATGCTAATGATTCAGTAATACTATACATACCAGAAGTAGATGTATATCCAGATATGGTTAAAGAAAAATGGACTTTATCAAAGGTACAAGATTTTGCTAAAGAAAATAATTTAACGTTAGATATAACATATAAAGAAACAACAGATGTAGAAGAAAACATCGTATTATCACAAGGCAGAGATCCTGGAGATCCAATTTATAATGGTTATACTTTAAAAATAACTATATCAAAGAAACCAGAAGATAAAACAGAACCAACAGATTCATTAATGCCAAAAGATGATAAAAAAGATAAAAAAACAGAATAGGAATAAAATATGGAAGGTATAATAATCAAAAACGAAAGTAATAATTATACAGTAAGAACAAATAAGGGGATAAATATCTGTAAGCCAAGAGGAAAGTTTAGACTAGATAAAATAACTCCTCTAGTAGGAGATAAAGTAATAATAGATGATATAAATAATTACTTACTAGAAATAAAACCTAGAAAAAACTCCCTAATAAGACCTCAAATAGCTAATGTTGATATAGCATTAATTGTAACATCAGTAAAAGAGCCTAATTTTGATAGTAACTTGTTAGACAAACTACTAACAATAATATCTTATAATAATATAGAACCAATAATATGCTTAACAAAGACAGACTTACTAAATGAAGAGGAAGAAAAAAATATTAAAGAGATATTTAACTACTATCAAAGTATTGGTTACATAGTAGTAACAAATAATGATATCAAAGAAATAAAAAAACTAATTGCAGGTAAAATAGTAGTCTTTGCTGGTCAATCAGGAGCAGGCAAATCATCTCTATTAAATAAACTAGATAAAAATCTAAATCTAGAAACAAATGAAATATCCAAGGCTCTAGGTCGTGGAAAACATACAACAAGATGTACAACTTTATATGATATCGATTCATCTTTAGTCGCAGACACCCCTGGTTTCTCATCAGTAGATTTCCGTGGAATGACTAAAATAGATATCCGTGATAATATGAAAGATATGTTTGATAACTTACATAATTGTAAGTATAAAGATTGTATGCATATCAAAGAAGATGACTGTGAAGTAAAGAAACTAGTAGAACAAAATAAAATATTATTATCTAGATATAACAATTATAAATCATTTATAGGAGGTCAAAAATGAAAATATCAGTATCGATACTAAATGCCAAAGATAAAAAAGAAACAATAAAAATATTAAATAACACTGATATATCATATTTTCATATCGATGTAATGGATGGTAATTTTGTTAAACAAATATCTTTACCAGCAGAAGAAACATTAGAAATATCTAAAGTATCAGAAAAAAAACTAGATATTCACCTAATGCATAGTAGACCTCTATCATATATCGAACAAATAAAAGACTTAAAAAATATTGAATATATAACAATTCATTTAGAAATAGAAGAGAATATTCAAAATATATTAAACAAAATAAAAGAATATGGTTTTAAAAGAGGAATATCTATTAAGCCAAATACTGACATAAATAAGTTAATACCATATTTAGATAATATCGATTTAATATTAATAATGACTGTCGAACCAGGTCAAGGTGGCCAACCATTCCTAGAAAACAGTCCAAATAGAATAAAAGAAATAAAGAACTTAATAAAAGATAAAAATATTTTACTAGAAGTAGATGGTGGTATCAATGATAAAACCATAAACTTAGTAAATACTGCTGACATAGCAGTAGTAGGTTCATACATAACTACTAGTGATAACATGATAGAAAAAGTAAAAACACTAGTATAAATATAGCTCCTCTCTTTATAATAAATAAAGAAAGGAGCTTTTAATATGAATAATGAAAATAAAAAGGAACCAAATAAAGAAATAATTGAGGAAGAATATCGACTAGGTAAAGAATACTATAACAAACTATTAAAAGAAATGCCAAAAGATAAAGAAAAGTATGACTAGAAAATAGCCATATTTTTTTATAAACACTGGTAATTATAATTACAATATGATATAATAAAATAAAAGAAAGTAAGGAGATGAACAAAAGCAAATGAAAGAAGATAAAAGTAAAAATGTTATAATCATAATGCTAACAATAATTATAATTTTATTATTAATAATTCTTACATTAGTATTAACTGGTAAAGTAAATGTAAATAATAAAAATGACAAATTAGACAATAAAAATGATGTAATAGAAAATAATAATACTGAAGTAAACTGGACTGATAAATTATTATCTTATAATATATCAGAAATAAAATTATCTAGAAAAAGAAATACTCAGTTAGGAGACTCTCAAGATATAGATAAAGAAGTAACTTTATCTAAAGAAGAACTTAAACAAATACTAGATAAAATAAGTACAAATAAATTAGTAAAAACATATAGTCTAGGAAGAGGTGGACAAGATAGAGATCACTTAACTGTATCTTATCAAATAAATAATCAAAATTATACTTTTGAAGTATTTGCAGGTTCAATAGTATTAGATTCTGCTGATGAAGAAATAAAAAATATTTTTAATAATAATAACTATGAAGAAAGAAATACAGAATATAAAAATCAAGCAGGAGCCTTCTATTACTATTCAATAGAAGAATATAATGAAAGTATATTTGATGAGTATTTTAAATAGAATGACTAGTAACTAGTCTTCTTTTTATTTATCAACAACTTCTGTGGATAAATAAAAAAATGGATATAAATCCATTCCATTAAGCATCTTTTTTACTATTCTTCTTCATAGTTCTAGCTTCTCTAACACTAGTCTTAATTTTGTTACCATCTTTATCAGTAACAGTAGTAAAGTTAACTTTTTGAGTACCTTTAGTTATTTTTAAACAGTTAGGTCTATTATTTACAGATCTAGTTTTTTTAGTTGTTACTTTCTTCATCGTATTCCCTCCTCATCAGTTCGTAATTAACTTTACCATAAAATTGCCTTTTAGTCAACAATTATTTATGATTTTACTATTTCTTAGTATCATTTTTAATAAATTCTCTTAAAATTTTTGTTATTGCTCTTTTTTCGATTCTCGAAACATAACTTCTCGATATACCCAAATTTTTAGCAATTTCCTTCTGTGTTATTTCATCATTATTATCAAGACCATACCTTTTAGTAAGAACATCCCTCTCCCTAGGAGTAAGAATATTCATATATTCTTTTAATAATTTAATATTATCATTTTTATATATTTCTTCATTAAAATCAGGATCTTCAGTTTTTAAAACATCAAGTATTGTAACCTCATTTCCTTCCTTATCATAACTAATACCATCATAAATACTAACATTCTTAGAATTCTTTTTATCTGCTCTAAAATGCATAAGAATTTCATTCGCTACTATCACTTAAAAGAACGATTTGTCCGCCATGAGTACCGGTTTCGGACGTTTCTGAACCCTCAAATACCGGTTGCATTGCTGTAGTGTGGTTTCTTGAACCGATTAAGTCAATATGTATGTCTTTACCATCAGTTGAACAACTACCAATAAATAACTTCAAGAAGTTTCTTTGTGATAGTAAATCAAGTTCAGTAAAGTTGTTCATATAGTTATCAAGTATGTAGACAAGCATTTTAGCAGTCTCTTGGTCTGTGTAAGAGTCTGGTTGTTCTGCTTTTAACTCTTGAAGTTTGGCTACAACTTCCTTATCTTTTTGTTTTAATTCTTTTATTTTCTTTTGTACGTCATCAAATAATTCTTCATCAACATATTCAATACGAGAGATATAATTTTTAATACTAGCAAGGTTTTGGTTGTGTTTCTTCTCTAAAACCTCAATTTCATTAGTTTGGCTATTCTTACCATAGTTTTCATCTTTGATTACTTTTGCAAGTTCTTGATAGAACTGACTAGTAGGCTTAGCAAGTTGCTTAATACCATCAATAACAAGTTTATCTGCCTCATTACCATTAACATTAGGACAGTTGCATTGTTTACCTCTAGACCTCATTTTAAGGTCGCATATATAGTTAAACTTCCTATCACCATTAGGTAGTGATGTATCTTTTAGTTTAGGTCGCATTAAGTTTCCACAATGTTCACATCTAAGTATACCGGCTAGAATAGAGTTGTTTTTAACTGGCTTTCTATATGCTTTGTTTTGGTTGCTATTAAGTAAGTTTTGAACTTCTACCCAGTCTTTACCTTTGATAATTCCTTTATGTTTTCCAATAGCATTTATCCATAGTTCTTTATCTTTGACTTTAGTGCTACCGGTTTTAGTTTTACTAGTCTTGTTATAACTCATAACACCATAAGTTCCGTCCCACTCATTTTTTTCATTGAAGATGTCCATATCATTGTCTTTGAAGTAGTTGAACATATCAATATCTGCTATGGCATAAACTGGGTTAGTTAATATCTTTTTAAGCCCCCAACGTGCAAAGTCGCACTCACGTCTAGTTTTTAGGTTATTGTTAATTAAAAACGTTTCTAGAGTGGTTAGAGATTTTAACTCAAGGTATTTATCATATATTAGTTTTATGATTTCTAACTCATCATCTATTGGACTTAATCTAAATAGAGAAACCTTTTTACCATTGATATTAAGTTTTTCCATCTTCTCAGAGTCAAAGCCCATAGGTGTATTACCACCAAGCCAACGTCCAGTTTTAGCAAGTTCCATCATATTATCTCTGATACGTTCTGCTATTGTCTCACGTTCTAGTTGTGCGAACGTCATTGTTATCATAAGCATTGCACGTCCCATTGAAGTAGTAGTATCAAAATGTTCTGATACACTAGCGAATTTAGTATTATATAGTTCTAGTTCATTATACATCTCGCAGAAGTCTAGAACATTACGAGAGAGTCTGTCTAGTTTGTATACAACTATTACTTTGACTTGCTTATCTTTAACAAGTGCCATCATCTCTTGAAATTGTGGTCGTTTAACGTCTTTACCACTAAAGCCCTCATCTTGCTTGATGATGATGTCTTCGTCTTTAACGTTAATATCAAAATTACTCTTAATATATGCCTTACATATTTCAATTTGGTTTTCTACCGACTCACCCTTACCAGTAAACTTTGACTTACGAGAATATATAACATATTTTCTTACATCGTTTCTTATTTTTGCTAAATCGTCATTACCCATAAAATCAGTTCCTTTCTTTTATGTGATTACACTAATATTATATCACATGACATATAAAAATAAAAGCATTTTAGAGCAGATTTTTGATTAAAGTTGTGCTATAATAGTTGACTAACTGGAGGGGTTATATGTCTCACTTAAAAAAAGACTTTCAATTTCACAATAGATTTGATAATAAATATGTAGACCAAACTTATCTTGCATATCTTTGTAGAGGTAATAAAAGGTATATAGCAAGAAGTGGCGATAATATACCTAGTTTTATTGTTGCTACTATTGACTTTATTATTAGATGTAATAATAACATAGCAAGGCGTGGTAGTGTTGAAACTGCTATTGCCAATATAAAAGCCGATTATAACGAAGCAGAAAAAAATTCTTACTGGTATTCATCTAGAAAGATAATTAAGACTTATTCCAACATAAGTGAAGATGTAGTTAAAAACGATACACTTAAATATATCTATGACACATTGCAAAAAGTCAAAGACTGGGAGTCTAAATTTGAAACTGACTTTGATGGCTTCAGAGATTTTATATATGATGAAATGAAAACAATAACTGATAATCACTATGACTGGGTTATTGGTGAAAATATCATATATGATAGGTCTATAAGAGATAACTTGCAAAAGAGAGTTTACTGCTCACTTAACAATGAAAAAGTTATTGCCAAGTTTAAGAAATGCTATTTTGAAAATGTTTATGTAGAGTCTAAAGATAAAGCAAAACTATATAGACAAATTGATTATCTGCTTACTACTATTGCAGATATAAACAACTATTTACTTTCTAAAGAAAATGTTAAAGCGATAGAACTATTGCAAGATTATTTTGATGACAACGAAAAAATGGAAACGTGCAAGGACATCTATTACTTAAATTATTTCTATCAACTTCACGAAGTGTATAACTTGATTAGTCAAGGCAAAAATCACGAGGGACTTTCAATACTTCAGAAAATTATTGAAAAGGAAAATAGCAAGTACATATCTTCATTTACTTTATTTGAAAGTGTTGCCATATCCATTATTTATTACCCCCTAAATCATTATTTTTAGAGTTGTATTTTCTACTCAATTGTCTATCTAGTAATATATTTTTTCCAACGCATAATACAAATGCTATTATAGCAACTGGTATTGCAGCTTTAGTAAGCGCCATTGGATCAACAGTCATTCCTAAAGAATCTAAAGTACCAACTATTAAAAGGATACCTGAGTT
>ERZ779643.1011-NODE-1011-length-21062-cov-3.516066_pt1 | contig 21062 bp, 16 predicted proteins | sample MGYA00511564_ERZ779643 | MGnify/ENA primary metagenome ERZ779643 (study PRJEB29588, sample SAMEA2147114) | human gut metagenome | biome: human gut; feature: human-associated habitat; material: faeces | place: Denmark | collected 2008/2010 ... | reverse complement strand
CAAACGGCAACGTAACCAAAATCGGCAACACCGTGCTTGAATACGACAGCGTTGTCAAAGACAAGCTCGTGAAAGTTGGAGATAAGGTTGTAACGTATGACGCAAACAATCCGCTTGTTCCCACGTCTTATGACGGCAACATCTATACCTTTGAAGGCAGAAGGCTTGCAAAGATCCAAAAGGGCGGAAAAGTTCATGATTTTGAATACAACGACCAGGGTTTGCGTATCAAAAAGACGGTGACGGAATCCGGAACTTCGGTTGCAACGAGATATTTCTATGACGGCAACAAACTCATTGCGGAGATAACACCCGAACACAGAATGGATTTCTTGTACGACGAGAACGACAGATTGTACGGCTTTGTGTTGGACAAGACTGCGACGTATTTCTATGTGAGAGACACACTTGAGAATAGTTTGGGCGTTATTGACAGTGCAGGCAACCTTGTGGTACAATACGCATACAATGCATGGGGTAAGATCCAAAGCATAACCGGCACATTGGCAACGACAATAGGCGAATACAATCCGTTCCGCTACAAAGGCTACCACTTTGACAGCGATACTGGCATGTATTACTGCCACACCCGTTACTACATCCCCGATTGGTGCAGATGGCTTTGTGCGGATAATGCTATGTTCTTACAACCGAATTGTTTGACGGGATTTAATGTTTATAGTTACTGTTACAATGATCCTATAAACTTGGTTGATAAGTTTGGTCAGTTTGCACTAACCATCTCAATGATTTTAGTAGCAATAGGAATCGGCGCAGCTGTAGGCGCAGCAAGTGGTTTTATATCTTCCATTGCACAAGATGCTAAAAATGGGAAGATTTTTGACGGAGATGTTACATGGAAAACATATCTCGGAAGGACTTTAGGCGGTGGTGTTGCCGGGGCAGGAATTGGTCTGTGTACCATATTGGGTGCTGGTGTCGGTGCTGCTGTTATGAGTGGAACAGCATTAACAATAGGGGCAACAACAGTTTCAGGTGGAGTGGCATTGGCAATTGGTTTGGGCACTGCCTTTGTTACTGGTGGATTAGGATATGCTACACAAACAGGAATAAGCGATCAAGAAAATTTTGAATGGACCGACTGTTGTATTGAAGCTTCAGCCAATATGTTGAAGGGGCTTGTTTCATTTGGTTCAGCAATGATTGGCGGAATAACAGGCACAAAAATTCCCGGTGCGCGCTTTAAAGTGCGAAATGTGTTTTTGTTTCAATTAAGTTCAGCTCTGGTTGGTGCGCAAATTTACAAATATATTCTAATTCCTGGTATAAAGAAAAGATTAAAGGAGAAGTATTAATGTATTATCTTGAAAAAAAACAACTACAACCGCAGTTGATATTATTAAGCGTGTTTTTCTTGCCGATTATCTTAGCAATAGTCGTAACCTTTTGTATTAATCAAAGTAAAACGGCATTGATAGTCCTTTCGATCTTGTTATTTGTGTATGTTGTTTTGATCGCAGTCTTAGGCATATTGTCATTGAGAAAGAACAAGTATTTGGAAGTAAAAGGAGATATGTTATCTGTTCGTTATCCAAATATAAATTGTTGTAAAAATTGCCTGAAGATTACAAACACACAGATCATATCCATTGAGTATTATAAATTATCGTCTGTTAAGAATTGGCTTATGTTGTTCAATTACGTGCTGCCCAAAAGTGTATATATTGTATATATGGACGAGAACGATAAGCAGTGTTGTGATTTTATAGGTTATCTAAATATAAACGATGTAAGAAAAATATCTAAACAATTAAATGTATCATTGAATATTCATTAACCGATTGGCCAAAATTGCTTTTTAGAGTTTAATATTTGTATGATCGCTATGGTGCCTCGTTGATTTTAACGGGGCATTGCTTTTGTCATGAAATTGCTCTTTTAAGTGCAATCATAAAACGGCAAATCGTTCAAGCAGCTCTCGCATATTGTTTCGGCAGAAACTATCACGGCAGGCGGCACGACTCTTGCTGACAGAGCATACACCACAGACAAACTCGGCAGAGTTACGGGCATCACGGACAACAAGTTCGGCAATCATTCGTATGAGTATGACTGCAGGGGATTCCTTGTCAAAGACGGAGATACGGTATATGAGTACGATGCAAACGGCAACGTAACCAAAATCGGCAACACCGTGCTTGAATACGACAGCGTTGTAAAAGACAAGCTCGTCAAGGTCGGCGGCAAAGTAGTTGCCTATGACGCAAACAATCCGCTTGTTCCCACGTCTTATGACGGCAATATTATAATGCAATATAGCCAAAAAAACAATTTCAATTTTGCTATTAATCCTTATCGTTTTGGTGCGATTGCGGAGCGTTTCCGTCCACCACCAAAATACAATACATTTTGTATGGTATTTTTTGTTTATTTTTTGTTTGTGTTTCATAGATATATGGCGATTTTTGGGCGTTGACTTTGTATGTTGGGGAAAGTATAATTTGGATATAAGGCGGTGGAGATATGAAAAAACATTTGTTGAAAATCGCAAGTTTGATATTTGTGCTGGCACTGGTGCTGGCAACGTTTGCGGCATGTTCGGCATCGGGCGGCGCAGGCGGCGTGGTGGACGCGCTCAACGTCGAGTGCAAAGAGGGTGCAAAGGTCAAGAACTTCATATACGTTATCGGTGACGGAATGGGGCTTGAACACGTTGCGGCAGGCGCGATGACAAGCGGCGAGGCTTGCACGTTCGGGGACTGGAAGAGAGCGTCCGTCAACACGGATTCGCTTACGAGCGTCAAGTTCAGAGCGACGAAAACAACCGACTCTGCGGCGGCAGGCACTGCGCTTGCAACGGGAGTTTTGACCAAAAACGGGCGCATAGGCAAGGACAAGGACGGCAGGGATACCGTAACCATTCTTGACGTTGCCAAAAGCAAAGGCAAAGCCACGGGTATCGTGACGTCGGACAAATTGAGCGGAGCAACTCCTGCATCGTTCAGCGCGCACGCAATGAGCCGCAAGGATACCGACGATATCATTGCAAGCCAAATCAAGTCGGGTGTGGATTTGTTGTGCGGAGCGTCAAGCGACTCTTACGCAAAGAAACAGGGCAGTATCGAGCAAGAAGGATATGCGTTTTGCAGCGATTTTGGGCGCAGACAAGCCGTGCTTGACGCACAAAAGGCGTACTGTCTGTTCGATATGGGCGGCAACGGCGGCACGGTGTCTTTGAAAGACGCAAGCAAGTTTGCAATCGATTTTTTAGCAAAGGACGAGGACGGTTTTGTGCTGATGATCGAGCAGGCGCACGTTGACAAGTACTCGCACAAAAACGACTTCGGCAATATGGTCAAAGCAATGAAGGCACTCAACGATACCATTGCTATGATTCTTGATTGGATAGGGGATAGAAACGACACCGCAATCATCGTCACCGCCGACCACGAAACGGGCGGATTGAGCGTGAGCAAGCAAAACAATCTTCCAAACAAGTACGACTCTGCAAGCGGCACGGTCTACTATGCGTGGGAAAAGAAATCGCACTCCGATTCGGACGTCGGAGCGTTCTTCTTCGGCATCGACTTCAAAGTGGCGGATTATTCCTATTTCAACTCGGAATTTTTGCTTAAAAACTGCGATATTCCCAAAATCATAAAAGCGCATATTTAAGTTGAAAAAAAAAGAGGAAAACGATAAAAAACCGTACTTGAAAAGAAAACATCAATGCGTATGACAATCAAAAAGCGGCGGAAAATCCGTCGCTTTTTCGATTGCGTTTTAGGCTTTTGGCTCTTGAATCAGAAAATCTTGATTGCGCCTGTCGTGTTGAGGATAAGAAGCACAACGTAGGTCACATAGCCTGCAAGCAACAGCGCTCCTTGCCAACGTTTGAATTTACCCATGACAAGAGGTGGAATGAGCGCAAATCCTGCCGCGGCAAGGCAGAAGGGGAAATCGATTGTGAGCGATTGAGGGTCTACAGGCAGGGGATTGCCGTTTTTGCCCATTGTGATGAATGTGCAAATTGGAAGAATCAAGGACAAGTCGATGATGTTTGCGCCTATGATGTTGCCAACCGACAAATCTGATTTTTTCTTTATGATAGCGGTGATTGCGGTGACGAGTTCGGGCAAAGACGTGCCGACTGCAAGAATGGTAACGCCGATGATGCCTTCGGGGACGTTGAGTGCGCGAGCGAGTTCTGCGCCGTTGTCGCACATAAGTTGCGCGCCGACAAAAATCGTTGCCGCACCGAGAACAAACAGAACAACGTTTTTTGCGATGTCCTTTTTCTCGATGACCATGCCCGTTTTTTTGAGGACTATTTTTTTGCTCTCTTGTCTTTGGAAGTATGAAAACAAAATGCCCTCGCCCTTTGTTTTGTTTTCATCTATGCTTTCAAAGCCTTTGTCGTTGATTAGAGTTTGGGAGTGTTTTTTTGCGCTTATGACGTTTTCGATAAGGAACAGCACAAACATTGCAAGTATGATGATTGCGTTCCACCAATTAAATTCGCCGCTTGCGCTGAGTCCCCACAGAAGAGCGATTGTGCCAAGCAAAATCGCAACCTTAAAAACGTAGTCTTTGCGTTTGAAAACAGGGGCGGTGAACACAAGCGAGATTGCCATGATAAGAGCAATATTGCAGTTGACCGAGCCGACTGCGTTGCCGATTGCCATAGACGCCTGACCTTGCGCCGCAGATATGCTCGAAACCAAAATTTCGGGTATCGTCGTTGCGACGCTGACGATTGTCGCGCCGATGATAAAAGTCGGGATGCCGGACACCTCGGCAATCCAACTTGCCGCGTCCACAAACCAATCCCCGCCTTTGACGACAAAGATGATGCCGAGCGCAAGCAGGATGATATATGCCGCTATGCCGTTGCCTTCCATCATGGATAGTGTTGAAACAATCATAATTCCGCTCCATTGCGCGTTTTACGCACCGCTATACAATAGCATTTTTGTGCAAAAAAGTCAAGATATAGCGATATTGTACCCGACGGCACGGTGATATTGTTCTGCGGAAAGGGATGTTGCCTTGCGGCAATGATATCGTTGTTTGAAAGAGGTTAAATAAAAAGAGAGATTTATAAACGGAAAGCAACAAAAAAACCGCTCGGACGAGCGGTTTCAATGTTTTGATTCGATTATTCTTTGTCGGTTTTTTCTTCGAGAAGAGCGGTTGCCTTTTCGACTTGTTGTGCTTTGAGAAGGTCGCGGATTTCGCGGAGCAAATCGTCTGTCGTTTCGGGCTTGTTTTGAGCAGCTTTTGCCGCTTCTTCTTCCGCCGCCTTTGCAGCCGCTTCGTCGCGAGCCGCTTTGATTGCTCTGAGTTCCTTTTTGGTTGCGAATTTACCTTTGATGGTTGCTTTCTCTTCGGGTGTGAGCGATTCAAGGAATTTGGTGTCGCGTTTAAGTCCCGTAAATCCTCCGCGCACCATGTTGATGAGTTTGACAAGCGCAAACAGCACCAAAGCGGTAATGAGGAAGTTGATGATTGCCATTATAAACGCGCCCCAATCGATATATACGGATTTTGACATATCCGCAACAAATTCGATGCCTTGTTTCGCACACTCCGCCGCCGTAAGACCATCGGCATTTTTTGCAACGAGCATTGTGATAAGACCTTGCAAATCACCCATCGGGATTGCGTTGATGAGAGGCTTGAATATGCTGTTGACAAGAGCGGTTACGATTGCGGTGAATGCGGCACCTATAATCATACCAACTGCAAGATCGACAACGTTGCCTTTTGTTATGAACGCTTTGAATTCTTTGAGAAGCTTGAATTCGGGCTTCTTGAAATCTTTTTTCATAAAAGTTATCTCTCCTATCGTTGATGTAAAAAACAATATAGTACTTTTTGTATTTTAAGTCAAGAAATTGACAAATTTGACTAGTTTTTTCTATATTGACGAATTTTCCGATATTGTGCAAAACAATTGACTAAATTTCCGCCGAGGCATACAATAGGTGTCGCTAGGGGTGCTGTAAAGCTGAGATGATACCCTCAAACTTGTGAGTTAATCCTCGCGTAAGGAAGCAAAAACAACGAAAGTTTTCGATATTGCCTTTTCTTTTCAAGTTCTCCTAAGCACAAGTTAGGAGATTTTTTTTATGGATTTAGGCACATTAAATTCGTTGTTCAAATCGATTTCAAACGTCGTTTTGTACCTTGCGATCGCGCTTATTGCCGCTTTTATGGTTGTAGGTTTGCTCGTGTGGTTTTTCAAACGTGAAAAATTCAACGATTTCAAAAAATACGTGACCGGTATCACTGCGGGATTTGCACTCACCGCACTTGTTGTTTTGGTGTATATCAAAGTTCAAAGCAACAAAGCAGACCCCGACGTTGACGTTGCAAACTATCTCAAAATGTTCTATGCGATTTTGACAACTCTTATCGTTGCGGTTGCGGGCGGAACGGCAATGCTCGTTTGTTCGCTTTTTGGCGAAAAGCCGTTGAAAATCGCGGGTATTGTCACGGCACTTTTGCTGGCATGTTCGATTGTTGCAACGATAGTGGTCGTTTCGCTTTATTATAAGAACGACAAATATCAAGAGGTCAGAAACCTCGTAGGACTTATCGTTTCTGCGGTTGTGTGCATTTTGATTCTTGTGGCATTTTGGTTTTTGGGAGATAAGCGTAAGTTGAGCGACACTCGTGCAATCGTTTACGGCGCAGTTGCAATGGCGCTGTCCTTTGCGCTTTCCTATGCAAAACTTTTCTCACTTCCACAAGGCGGCTCTATCACATTTGCAAGCCTTTTGCCGCTTATGATTTACAGCTGTATGTTCGGCACAAGAAGAGGTCTTATCGTTTGCACTCTTTACGGATTTCTGCAAGCAATTCAGGATCCATGGCTCTTGCACCCGATGCAAGTTTTGCTCGACTATCCCCTCGCTTTCGGCTTTATCGGAGTGAGCGGAATATTTATGGAAAAAGGCGTTTTCAAAGAGAAAAAAATCTTGGCATTCTTGCTCGGCGGCGTGGTTGCGGTGTTGCTCCGCTATATCTGTCACGTTTTTTCGGGTGCGTTTGTGTTTGCGTCTATAACGAAATATCCCACTATGGGCGCAGCGTTCGCATATAGTTTGAGTTACAATTCGTTTGCGTTTGCGGATATGGCAATATCTCTCGTTGCGGGCAGTTTCTTGTTTACGTCAAAGTCGTTCACGGCGGCTATGCAACAATCGAGTGACGTCAACAAGCTCACAGCGGCAACTCAAACCGCAGACGGCGCAACAGGTGTCGACAACGACGAGGAACTTGACGAGGTTGACAAGCAAATCATCGCAAATCAAGCAAAATCCGAAAATAAGGATAGCAACGACAATCAAGACAATCGATAATTGCAATTTGCAATCGGCAAGAAGGGGAGAGGCAAAGCGCACTTCCCATAGGGATTTTTAAAAATATAAATTTTTATAGAATTGCGCTTTCAAATGATGCGAGAAATCCTTCGGTTCAATATCCGTGGGATTTTTCTTTACAGTGAGAGTTAACGGTTTGTTTGCTGGACTTTTCTTTCTGTGGTAGTGTGTTATGCTAAAAGGAGCTTCCATGAACAATTCAATAAAAGAACTATGGCACGGAAACATACTACCGCAAGAGGACAACCGGACAAATTGCAAGGAGATGAAAGAACTCCACGGTTACATGGCAAGGCATCACAAGGACTTGGAAAAGAGCTTCACGGATGAGTAGAAAGAAAGATTCGAGATGTTCCACGATTGCTGGAGTGAGTATATGAGACTCGCCGAAGCAGCCATCTTCGAATATGTCTTCAAGTTCGGGGCGCGGTTGACATTGGAGATAACGATAGATAATGAATAAAAATAACAACGCAGATCAGGCATTGGAAAAAATCCAATGCCATTCTCATTATAATAACCTAATAACTTGAATTTTTAGAAAAAAAGTGATATAATGTAGAAAGAGGGCGATTTTTGGTACAACCGATATGGTATAAAATAGATGAGAGGTGATTTTGATAAAAAAGCATTTGATCGTACTTATTCTAAAAATATTGGAAACCTGTAGCGATGAGAAAAATCCATTAACCCAAATTCAAATTACCAATATGATATCGGATAAATATCCTTGCGATAAGATAAAACCGCGAGTTATGTTGCGGTTATCCGTATTGCATAACTCGCTTATTGAAGCAGAATTACGGAGGAAAAACAAATGAATAATAATTTATCACGCTTTGCAGACAGCAAGGTTTATTTTCAATGCCCAATTTGCACAAAATCAATGGATATACAAGGCAATAGCCTAATTTGTAGACATGGACATTGCTTTGATATTTCAAGATATGGGTATGTAAATTTGTTGTTAAAATCATCGCCCAAAACCAACTACAGCAAGCGGTCTTTTGACAACCGGCACCAAATTTTGGAGTATGGCATGTATGATGTTGTGTTGGAGAAAATCATACAGTTTATTTCTGATACGCCATCTATAAGAAACATTTTAGATGTTGGTTGCGGCGAGGGTTTCTATGCAAGGCAGATACAGCAAAGAACAGAACGAAACATCTTTGCCTTTGACTTGTCAAGGGAGGCAATACAGATTGCATCAAAAAAAGACAAGCGCAAAGCAGTGAAGTGGTTTGTTACTGACTTATCAAAAATCCCTTTGAAAGACGGAAGTATGGATTGTATTTTAGACATATTTTCGCCTGCACACTACAAAGAATTTCAGCGATTGCTATCTCCTAACGGATATGTTGTGAAAGTAATTCCTACGAAAAATCATTTGAGGGAAATCAGGACTAAAGTGCAAGCACACTTGAAAAATCCAGATTATTCAAATGAGTCTGTCGTTGAATATTTTGAGAAATATCTTAAAACCATTTCAAGAGAAACGGTTTCAGCCACCGTACAGTTGTCATCAGAACAAAGAATGTCGTTTATTGAAATGACGCCGCTTCTCTTTTGCGTTGAAAAAGATTGCGTTGATTGGCGTACTCTCACACATTTGACAATCGAAGCTGATGTTTTAATAGGAATGTATTAAAGGGCGTATTGATATTTAGTCACTTACGCTTCATCAATTAAAATTGATTCTTTGTTCGTGTCTACGATTCCATATGAATTGGGAAATCTGCTGTTGTTTGGCGAAGAAGAAACATTCTTCAATAACAGTAAATTCGCTGTTGAAAATAGCGAATTTAGAATTCGTGCTACTGCTTGCGAGCAAGATGAAATCTAAAAAGTGACATCAACTTAAAGCCCTTAATTTCGGTTGAGGACTTTTTGATTTTAACAAACGCTCCAGAAAATCCGCGACAATTCGGGAAACAACATAACGGTGTTTCAGACCGATTGGACGATAAGACCTTAATAATCTTTTCTAAGCATGATAAAATAAAGCCCATCATAAAGATGAGGTGTTGAAAATTGAATAGATGTAATTGTGTGTCTATACTTAGATAATCGCCTTAACGGAAAGCAAAAGCCCGAAAAATAAATTGGAAAACAGGTACTTTTTACAAGCAAGCAGGATACGTGAGCCTTTGAATTGGAATGAGAATCTTTTCAAATGTCCACGATTATGGACATTTGGGGCTTGACAAGTCAAAAAAGATATGCTAAAATAAGAATACAATTACGAACGTATGTTTGAATTGTTGTTATTGTGGGTATATATAAATTATAGGGAGTATACTCATTATTCCTTCCCTTGACGTGGAAGTGAATATCGCTACGGCATAGAATCGTAGCGTAGAATTACTGTCGCTTTACCATAGAGTTGCGTTTGAAAATGAGCAATTACTGCGACAGGCATTTCAACTGTAAAAATGCGGTTTGGAGTGTGGGTTTTATTGTTGTACAATTTTTTAAGTGCAACCTACAATTTAATAAGCGGAACTAATCCGCACGAAGAAGATTACCGTTTAACGGTCGATTGGCATTCGTGCGGATTTTTTTATTCTTAGACAAAAACAATGAGGCTTTATTATGTAAGAGAAGCAGACAATTAAATATTGCGTTACGGCTTATGCCAAAATGCACTTTTAGGTCGGTGATGAAGAAAAATCAGCGACCTTTTTCACGTCAAAAATCAGGAGTTTTATATGAAAAACTATTTGCAATTTCGACCGCCATAAGCGGGCGCAACTTTGGAAACGAACGGGAAGCAAAAAGAGAACAGCTTGGGCAAAGTGTAGCCCACTATACTTCGATTCCGAAGTCGTGGGCTCTGCGAGGCTGTGTGTCCACTAAAAAACAGTCGGCATACACTCTCTACTACCACTTTGCCAAATACCACTAAATCAAAATTAAGGAGGAAACCACAATATCATATTTAGTATGTCACATGGAAAAATATCATAAACAAGACGTCTCCCCTATCGAACGCGAGAACGAACGGGATGAGAATTACAAGTCGGACAATCCGCAGATAGACAGCTCAAAGACAAAGTACAACTATCATATGCACGGCCCCGACGGGTCGTATACCGAGTTCATCAATAAGCGAATAACTCAGTTAATTCTCTCTCCGCGCAAAGACGCAGTCGTGATGAACTCTTTTGTTGTGGGCGCAGATAGAGCGTTCTTTGACGGACTATCGAAATTATCGCAATACAACTTCTTTTCGGACTGTACCAAATTTTTTGAAGAAAGGTACGGAATGAAAAACGTAATATCGGCGGTAATCCACGTGGACGAAACCACGCCGCATATGCACCTGAATCTTGTGCCGATTACAAAGGACGGAAGATTGTGCAGTAAAGAATTATTCGATAAACAAAAACTACAACAGTTGCAAACGGACTTTTACAGCGCGGTCGGAAAGAAGTACGGTTTACAACGTGGCAAAGAAGGCAGTCAGGCAAAACATCTTTCCACGGCAGAGTTCAAGGCGAAAAAGATAATAGAACAAGCCGAAGCGATACGGCAAGAAAATCAGGTTTACGCAGACGCACTCGCCGAGGCGAAAAGCGGAGATATTCCCCGAAAGCGCGGACAGTTGCAAGAACAGGTCGTTGCCTTAACGGCGGAGAATAAAGATCTGACGAAACGGCTTGACCGCTCTATGGGCGAAACGCTTGAATACGCAAGGAAAGCGGAAACTTTGCAACGGGAAAAAGACAGCGATTCGCATTATGCCCGCGTCGGGAAAACGCTTGCAAGAACTAACCCTACGGAGTACAGGCGCATAAGCCAAGGCAAACCGAAAACAATCGGAAGCTTTTTCGATTCCGTTCTCTCACTGTTCACGCCGGACGTAACGATGCGGATCCCTCGGCTACAACAGATTGAACGGGAAATCGAAGAAGAACGGAGAGAATACGAAAAGCACAACAAAAGCAACAATTATAAGTAAAAACTAAGGGCTATCTTCCCTCTGTTGCCCATCAGAGCTTGACTTTTTATCCGGAACAGGATAAAATATGTATCAATACGAGAATGAATAATTCGGAGGTTAAGCGTGATGGAAAGAAAGGAAGATACGCCTGTACGCAAAACGCGCAGGAAGTATGAAGAGAAGAATAAGGAAAAGAGAAAACAGGCAAGCGGAAACTTCGGCACGATGATACCGAGAGCGCTTTTTAATGAAATAAACGAATTTCTCGAAGAAAACGATATTACCAAAGTCCGTCTCATCAAAGAGGGATACGAGGCTTTGAAGAAAAAGAAAGAAAACGGAACGTTAAATCAGTAGCCGTAACTTATTTCCTGCCGTTTTGCGTAATTGAAATCAATGATAAGGAGATTAAAATTACGGAAAACCAAGCGAAAAACATTAAAACAACAAAACCCACGGCAAGTATATTCACCTATTATCTGAAACAACCGAACGGCGAATATATAAGGAGCCGCGAAAAAGTGATCGGGAACACGGTTTACACCGTTATCTCCCGTGAAAGGACGGATGCCGACAACACGGCGTTCGACATTACAAAAAGAATAATCGAACGGAATATTGACGAAGCCTTAAAGCCACCCGTTCGGTTATCTCATAAGTCATCGTTTGAAAGTTGCAATTCGGGAGGTAATAAACAATGAATTTGCAACCTACAATTAAAAATAAGAAAGCAAAAAGCACAGAAGAACAATGGACGGCTTGCTATTGCAGGCTTTCCTGCGACGACGATCTGGACGGCGATTCAAACAGCATCCGCAATCAGAAAATGCTATTGCAAAAGTATGCGGACGAAAACCGTTTGCGCAACGTAAAATTCTACGTGGACGACGGGTATTCGGGCAGTAACTTCGACCGCCCCGATTTCAATCGAATGATGGACGACGTGGACAACGGAAGAATTTCTACCGTAATCGTCAAGGATATGTCAAGGTTTGGCAGAGACCATATTCTCGTGGGATATTACACGAAATATTATTTTGCGGAAGCCGACGTAAGGTTTATTGCTATTTACGACCAAGTGGACAGCGAAACCAATCCCGACGACGATATTACGCCGTTCAAGAACATTCTGAACGAGATGTATGCCAAAGATTGCAGTAAGAAGATTAAAGCAGTTGTCCGCGCAAAAGGCAATGCCGGCAAGCACATTACGAGCATACCGCCGCTCGGCTATAAGAAAGATCCCGAAAACAAAGAGAAATGGATTATAGACGAGAAAGGCGCGGAAATCGTAAAAGAAATCTTCAAACTCTGTATTCAAGGTTACGGTCCGACGCAGATCGCAAGAATACTCACCGAGCGCGGCGTAGATACTCCCGTCGTATATTGTCATAAGAACGGCTTACCTACTTCGCAAAAAATTCGGGAAGATTCGGAAATATGGGAGCAGAAAACTGTTGTTGGTATTCTTGAGAACTTGGCGTACACGGGTTGTACCGTTAATTTCAAGTCATTTAAGAAGTCTTACAAGTCAAAACGACGTATTTATACGCCGAAAGACGACTGGGTAATCTTTGAGAACACTCAGGAAGCGATTATCGATAAGCAGACGTTTGAAACCGTTCAAAAAATACGACAAAGCAAGCGCCGTCCTACCGATATGGGCGAAATGAGTCCGCTGTCGGGTATGCTGTACTGCGCAGACTGCGGAAAGAAAATGTATCTTTGCCGTTGTTCGACGACAAAGCAATCGGAATACTTTAATTGTTCATCTTATCGAAAAACCTTGAAACGAACTTGCACTTCTCATCAGATAACCGTAAAAGCGATAACGGCGCTTATACAGGACGACTTGCGCCGCACGATTCAGTTTGCTAAAAGTCAAAACGAGAGATTTTTGCAGACCTTGCAAAGCAGCACAGAATCGAAAACGAAAAAGGAGATCAAAGAGAATCTGAAAGAAATCGAAACTTCGGAAGAACGCATCGAAAAACTCGATAAAATCATTGAGAGCCTTTACGAGGACAAGGTCGAAGGGAAAATTTCCGAAGAACGGTACTTAAAAATGAGCGATACATACGAATCGGAGCAAAGCGCGCTGAAAGAACGGGTAAAAACTCTGAAATCGGAAATCGAGAAAGCAAAAGAGCAAGACGATAAAATCCTCGATTTTATGATGCTTATTCATAAGTACAGCAGTTTTGAAAAACTCACACCCGAAATCCTTCGTTCGTTTATCGACAAAGTTATCGTCCACGAGAAAACGAAGGTTGACGGACATTACAGACAGACCGTAGAAATCGTTTACAACTTCGTCGGGGCAATCGACAGACCACTTTGGGGCGACGAACTTGATAAAAACAACCGATAACAAAAGCAAGAGAAAAGGCGTGGCATCACGCCACGCCTAACTCTGAACCCTGCGACTTACCGAAAAATTCCCTATGGGAACTGCGGTAAACCGCCTCTCTCTTTTCGTTTCAAGGGAGTGCGTTTTGAGTTGTGACTTAGAAAATACCGCATTTGCGGACACAATTCAAAAAGCACGGCATGCCGTGCTTTTTTGTTAGAAAGGTTTGAAAAACGATGATTTTGTATTTTCGATAAATATACAATTCAAGTTTTGGTTTTATTGGAATATTTTTGAAAAAACTCGCATTTTTCAAAAAAATTTTGAAGAATGCGAGCAACTTTTGTATGACCTTTGTCAAATATTTTGAAAAACGTGCAATTTTTTGCGATTTTCGTATTGATTCAGCGTTTTATATAGCGGAACACGAAAACGCCGCCGTGCTTGACGTTTATGTGGATTTTGCCGCCGAGGGACACATTGGACAATCCTCTCGAATCGCAGGATTTGAGCAGGAGTTCGTCAAGCGGATATTCGAGATTTTGAGAGTCGCTCACAAGCGCACTTTCGCCGTAGGGGATAATGGATATAGTTTCGCCCTTTTGCGTGTCGAGGTCAAATTTGCCCTCGACATAGTGTATATCGAGTCCGTCCTCTTCCGCCTTTGCGTTCATACCGAGAGTTGCGGCAAGGCGCATAATGGACAGGTTGCAAAGCACGTGGTCCACTCGTCCTCCTGTTATGCCGTAAAATACGATTGAGTCCGCATGCAAAACCTCTTTTGCATAATACACGGCAAGTTCGCCGTCGCTTGCGTCCTTGTGCGGATTGTGCTCGACAAGGGGGATGTCCGAGCTGTCGGGTTTTTCGAGGGAGTCGAAGTCGCCCAGAATCACGTCGGGTTTGACGGGGCATACGTTGAAACCGCCGTCACAGCATACGACTTTGTCGCCTTTTATTTTGCGTTTTATTTCGTTTCCGCAGTTTAAGATTATGGATACTTGCATAAATACAGTGTAGCACTCCTTTGCGAATTTTGCAATTTTTGATGTGTTATTTTTGCAAAGTGCTATTGATAAAATGAGTTTTATTGTTTATAATGTGCTTAATAAACCTTATTTTGTGCGGAGAGTGCAATATGAAAGAGTTTAAGCTCAAAAGTTTTGACAACACCGAGATTTATTGCAGGCTTTGGGACGACGTGGAAAATCCCAAGGGCGTAATACAACTCGTGCACGGCATGAGCGAGTATGCGGGCCGCTACGACGAGTTTGCACGCTATCTCAATTCAAGAGGTTACATAGTTTTCGGCGATGATCACCGCGCGCACGGTTTGACCGAAACCGACCAAAATCGCGGCAAACACCCTGGCAACATTTTCAAAAAGACTTTGAACGACGAATTGTTTTTCCGTGAGTGGCTAAAATCTCAATATGATTTGCCCGTGTTTCTTATGGGACACAGCTATGGCAGTTTCCTCTCGCAAGCGTTTGCGCAGGAGGGGACGGACGTCAAGGCGATTGCACTCATAGGTTCGGGACATATGCGCAGCTTGTTCACTTTTGGCAAAATTGTGGTTGCGCCGATATTCCTTGTGGCAAGAAACTGGCGTCCTCGCATCGTAAACTGGGTGAGCGACAACTTCCAGAAATTCAAAGGCGACGAGGGCAAGCTGCAATGGGCAAACAGCGTCAGAGCAAGACGAGAGGATGTGCTTGCAGATCCGCTTGCGCATCAAAACATGTCCGTCGGTTTTGACTATTATATGATGAAAGAAACATCGAAACTGTACACCAAAAAAGCGCAGGCAAAGCTCAATCCTGCAACCGCAATCGGCATTTTTTCAGGTGATGCGGACTCTGTCGGACAAATGGGCAAGGGCGTCAAAAAACTTGACAAAATGTACAGACAAAACGGAATCAACACCGAGCTTCACCTCTATCCGGGCGCAAGACACGAAGTGTTTTACGATTGGTGCGGCGAGCAAATGCAAAAGGACGTTGCGGATTTCTTTGACAAGTTCATCATCTATGAGCAGACAAGCATAGACGATTTGTGTAAATAAAAAAACGAAAGTCCTTCTTGTTCGGAGGACTTTTTTGAGGTGTGAAAATGAATGTAACAATACCTTCCGGTTTTAAGATAGGACACTATGAGGACGAGTTTACGGGCGTAAGCGTAATCCTTGCCGAAAACGGAGCGGTCGGAGGCGTGGATTGCAGAGGAGGCGCACCCGGTACGAGAGAAACCGACCTTCTTCACAACGAGAAGATGATGCAAAAAGTCAATGCGGTTGTGCTGTCGGGCGGCTCGGCATACGGACTTGCATCCACCGTCGGAGTTATGGAATATCTCAAACAAAATGGCAAGGGATTCAAGTCTATGGGCAAGATCGTGCCTATTGTTTGCGGTGCGGTGCTTTATGACCTCAATCAAAAGGAATATCACTATCCAACCGCGCAATACGGACTTAATGCGTGCAAAAATGCGTCAAAAACCCTCGATTTCGGCAATATCGGCGCAGGACGAGGCGCAACGGTAGGCAAGATAAGAGGCTTGAAAAACGCGTGCAAGAGCGGCATAGGCGCGGCAACCGTCAAAGTTGCAGGCATCACGCTGACCGCAATAGTTGCTGTCAACGCTATGGGCGACGTCGTAGATGAAAGCGGCAAAATCATTGCCGGCGCAAAGGGTAGGAAAGGCGAGTTTATAAACACGGAAAAATGCCTCGCAAACGGTGAATTTGCCAAACTTTTGCTTGGGACAAACACAACGATAGGTTGCATAATCACCGATGCGAAACTCTCCAAAGTCGAGACAAATTTGATTGCAAGCATATCCCACAACGGGCTTGCAAGGGCAATTCGTCCCGTGCATACGATGTACGACGGCGACACCATGTTCTGCCTTGCAAGCGGCAGACGTCCCGTAGTCAATCTTGCACCGGTGCAATCGGCAGCCGTCGAGGCAACTCGCCTTGCAATCGTCAATGCCGTGAGCAAAAGCGCAAAATACGAGATTGTATTTGACCAAGACGAAGATTGCGATACGCAACAATAAGCGAAACAACAAGGAAAATAGGTTTTATGAACATAAGCATAATGCTTAAACCTGCCTCGTCAAATTGCAATTTGCGATGCAAATACTGTTTTTACAACGACCTCTCAAGCCATAGAGAGATGCCGTCGCACGGAATGATGAGCGAGCAAACGTTGCGCTCAACACTCAAAAAAGCCTTCGATTTTGCAGGACACGACAGGGTTATGCTCTCCTTTCAGGGCGGCGAGCCGCTGCTTGCCGGCAAGGAGTTTTTTTTGAAACTGCACGATATTATTCGTGAGTTGAACGTCAATCGCGTGCCCGTCAGCATAGGCGTGCAAACCAACGGAACGCTCATCGACGACGAGTGGTGCAGAATATTCAAGCGCGGTGGCTACCTGGTCGGATTGAGCTTGGACGGCGACGAGGTTGCCGATTCTCTCCGCATAGACGCAAACGGCAATCCCACGTTTTCACGTGCGCTCAACGGCGCAAAACTTATGCAAAAATACGGCGTGGATTTCAATATCCTCGTGGTGCTGACAAAGCAGGTGGCAAACCGCATCGAGCCGATTTATAAGTTTTTCAAAAAACAAAACTTCAAGCATTTGCAGTTTATACCTATGCTCAAACCATTGCGTGTGGACGAGAGCGGCGAGCCTATTTCAAAAACAACCTACAACGAGTGTTTCCCAAGCGAGCAGGAAAACTATTCGATGTCTGCCGAGGACTATTCCGAGTTTTTGCAAAAGTGCTTTGCGATGTATCTCAAAGATTGTATGGACGGCAAATACACCTCAATCCGCCAATTTGACAACTTCGTGCGCCTTGCGCATTTCGAGTGTCCCGAACAGTGCGGTATGGAAGGGCATTGCTGTCATCAATTTGTCATCGAAGGGGACGGCGAGGTCTATCCGTGCGACTTTTATTGCCTCGATTGCTACGATATGGGCAACATCAACGATACCGATTTCTTTGCGCTGTCAAAGCACCCCGTTGCAACCGAATTCATAAAAGAAAGTATGCAAATCGAGGACAAGTGCAAGGAGTGCAATTTCTATCATATGTGCCGCAACGGCTGCAAGCGCGAGCGTATCGACCTAGACAAATGCGCCGCCTACAAAAAGTTTTTCGCCTACGCCTTGCCGCACTTGAAAAGAATCAGCTGAAATTGCTTTGGTTTTTAGCGGCGTTTGCGCTGTATGGATTATTTCAAACGTCATTGCGAGCGCAATGCTGCCGTGCAAATCTCAACATAGCAACATTTTGGAATTGAAAAAAGAAACGACGGATTCAAAATCCGCCGCTTCTTTTTATAGGGAAAATTATGAGTGTTTTGAGTTCACATCGCCGTGGAACTTTTTTAGTGTTTTGACGATACGACGATTTCGCCGTCTTTTGCGTCAACCACGATTGTGTCGCCTTCGTCCATATTGCCTTGAAGGATTGCGCGGGCAACTTTGGTTTCGACGTTGCTTTCGATATAACGCTTGAGCGGTCTTGCGCCGAACGTCACGTCGTAGCCGCCGTCAACGATAAGGTCTTTTGCCGCTTGCGTAACTTCAAGTTTGAGGTTTTGCTTTTCAAGTCTCGATTCCAGCTTTTTGAGCATGATGTCGATGATCTTGTACACGTTCTCTCTTGTGAGCGGAGTGAACAACACGGTGTCGTCAAGTCTGTTGAGAAACTCGGGGCGGAAGGTCTGTTTGAGCAGTCTGTCGATTTGCTCTTTTGCTTCTTGCTTGATGTTGCCGTTTTGGTCGATGTTGTCAAGAATCACGTTGCTGCCGAGGTTGGAAGTCAAGATGATGATCGTATTCTTGAAGTTGACAGTTCTGCCTTGGCTGTCGGTGATTCTGCCGTCGTCGAGCACTTGAAGCAAGATGTTGAAAACGTCGGGATGTGCCTTTTCGATTTCGTCGAACAGCACGACGGAGTAGGGTTTTCTTCTCACGGCTTCGGTGAGTTGACCGCCTTCGTCGTATCCCACGTATCCCGGAGGCGCACCTATAAGACGAGATACGCTGAATTTTTCCATGTACTCCGTCATATCGATACGCACGATGTTGCGCTCGTCGTCAAACAGATAGGAAGCAAGCGTCTTTGCAAGCTCGGTTTTGCCGACGCCGGTAGGGCCGAGGAAGAGGAACGAACCGATAGGTCTGTTTTCGTCGGATATGCCTGCACGAGAACGCAGCACCGCTTCGCTGACCGCTTGCACCGCTTCGTCTTGTCCGATAACTCTCTTGTGAAGCTCGTCGGAAAGGTGAAGCAGTTTCTCCTTTTCGCTTTCCATAAGTTTGGTTACGGGGATACCCGTCCACTTTGCAACGATTTTTGCGATTTCGTCCGCAGTCACTTCGTCACGAAGAAGGGTAGAGCCGTTTGCGGATTTCTTTTCAGCCTCTTCGAGTTTCTTGGTGAGGGCAGGCAGTTCGCCGTATTGAAGTTGCGCCGCCTTGCCGTAGTCGCTGTTGCGCTTTGCTTCTTCGATTTGAAGATTTACGCGGTCAATCTCGGCTTTGGTGTCCTGAACGCTGTTGATTTCCTTCTTCTCGTTTTCCCATTGCGCTTTCATTTCGTTGAATTTGTCGTGGAGTTCGGCAAGTTCCTTTTTGATGGATTCGCGACGGTCGATAGAAAGTTTGTCGGTTTCTTTTTCAAGAGCCATTTCCTCGATTTCGAGTTGCATGATTTTACGGCTGATAACGTCCATTTCGGTTGGCATGCTGTCGATTTCGGTACGAATCATCGCGCACGCTTCGTCCACGAGGTCGATTGCTTTGTCGGGGAGGAATCTGTCGGTGATATATCTGTCCGAGAGAGTCGCCGCCGCGACGAGAGCTTGATCGTGTATGCGCACGCCGTGGAAGATTTCGTATCTTTCTTTCAAGCCACGCAATATAGCGATTGTGTCCTCAACCGTAGGTTCGTTGACCATGACGGGTTGGAAACGTCTTTCCAGAGCAGGGTCTTTTTCGATGTATTTGCGATATTCGTCAAGCGTGGTTGCGCCGATGCAGTGCAGCTCGCCCCGGGCCAGCATGGGCTTGAGCAGGTTGCCTGCGTCCATGGCGCCATCGGTCTTACCGGCACCCACGATGGTGTGCAGCTCATCGATGAAGAGGATGATCTTGCCCTCGCTCTTCTTCACCTCGTTCAGCACGCTCTTCAGGCGCTCCTCGAACTCGCCGCGGTACTTTGCACCGGCCACCAGAGCGCCCATGTCCAGACTGAACACGATGCGGTCCTTCAGGTTTTCGGGCACATCGCCGCGCACGATACGCTGCGCCAGACCCTCGGCGATGGCAGTTTTACCAACGCCGGGCTCACCGATCAGGCAGGGGTTGTTTTTGGTCTTACGGGACAGGATACGGATCACATTGCGGATCTCCTGATCGCGGCCAATGACGGGATCCAGCTTCTGCTTGCGGGCAAGCTCTACCAGATCCTGACCGTACTTCTGCAGCGCGTTGTAGGTGTCCTCCGGGTTATCGGTGGTCACCCGCTGGTTGCCGCGCACGGCGGTAAGCTGCTGCAAAAAGGCATCCTTTTTCAGGTTGAAGGCGCGGAACAACTCGCTGGTGGTCTGGTCCTGCTCGTCCAGCAGGCCAAGGAACAGATGCTCCACGCTGATGAAGTCGTCCTTCATGGCCTTGGCTTCGCGGGCGGCGGCGCTGAGCACCTTATCGGTGGCCTGCGAGATATAGACCTTGTCGGGGTCACGGCCGGAGCCGGACACCCGGGGCAGAGCCGAAAGCTTTTCGGCCACGGCGGCAGAAAAGCTGCCGGGGTCAACATTCAGCTTCTGCAGCAGCTGCGGGATCAGGCCCTGCTCCTGCGAAGCGAGGGCGTGCAGCAGATGTTCGGGTTCCAGCTGGTTATGCTGATACTCCACAGCCAGCTGCTGGGCTGCCTGCAGAGCTTCAAGGGTTTTCTGAGTATATTGACTGGTATTCATAAAGTCAAACCTCCATTCATACCGGTAGATTTTGTTTTTTAGCGGACATGACAGTCAACTGCTAAATGCCCCGTGCGGAAGCTCCGCAGAACCGGAAGCATCTCTTTATTCTTGTCTGTTTCATGGTTTTGCGCTCCTTCCGTCGAACGTTTCATTTTTGTTTTAGCACTCTATCTGTTCGACTGCTAATATTGTAACACATAGCCAACCGTTGTCAATAGGGTAAATTGAAAAAGATTTATGAACTGTCAAAAAGTTTCCTGCTTTTTCGGGCGTTTTCCATCTTGCAAGATTTTGGATACAAGTATACAGTAGAATTAGAAAGTGAAGAAGCACAAAAAGCCAAAACGACAAAGGATCCGCCCATGAAACCTATTTTGATTGTGGATGACGAAGCGCCCATCCGTGCGCTGATCC
>ERZ779643.990-NODE-990-length-21299-cov-7.064489_pt1 | contig 21299 bp, 18 predicted proteins | sample MGYA00511564_ERZ779643 | MGnify/ENA primary metagenome ERZ779643 (study PRJEB29588, sample SAMEA2147114) | human gut metagenome | biome: human gut; feature: human-associated habitat; material: faeces | place: Denmark | collected 2008/2010 ... | reverse complement strand
TTGCCCTGCTAAATTTTGGAATGGATTGTTTTGTGTGGTTTCTTGTTCTGCATCAAAATAAGCTTCAGGAAAATCTAATTCTTCTTGTGTGTATAAAATTTCATTATTCAAATCTTCTTCGCCCAATTCTTTTTGATTTTTTAAATCATCTTGTTCTTCCATATAAGCTTTGTATGCGGGATAATTAACAATAGTTTCGTGATTTTCGTTATTGGTCGTGAATGAGGCTAATATTTTTTCGGCTGCTATGACATCATCTTCTGTTATTTGAGTTTTTTGTTGATCATTTATTGAGCATACCGTTGCTATGGCTAATGATGACAACGCAACAGCCCCCACGCTAATGACAATACCTTTTTTCATAACTTACACTCCTCAATGTTATTTATATGATATTATACCACAAAAAAAATGAGCGTCAAGATGCAACTTGTTTGAAAACAATACAAAATTTTTATTGAAAACATAAAAAATAAATATAAAAAAACAACTTAATGCAATGCAAAAAGTTGTAAATTTGATTTTTTGGCAGGCGGGACAGGACTCGAACCTGCAACAGGCGGTTTTGGAGACCGCTGCTCTACCAATTGAACTACCCACCTTTAAAATCTTGAATAGATTAACAAATAATTTTGCGTTTGTCAATTATTCAAGCGTTTTTTCTTGCGTTTTTCTATAATTTTTGGAATTAAATAGATATAAAACAACATTAAAAGACCAACAAATATTAAAATTATGCTCAAAAGTTGTGACACTCTAAGCGTTGTGTGTCCTATAAATAAGGCATCTGTTCTGAATGTTTCAACAATCGCCCTGACAATTCCATACCAAATAAAATAATCAGCAACAACAGTCCCGCGTTTTTTGCAATATAAAAGTAATAACAGCAAAATAAAAAAGCCAACAAAATTTAAATAACTTTCAAAAAAGAAAGTTGCTAAATGCCAACCACTTCCACCACAAGTGCAGCCTTCTTGCACGCAATGTTCAATATACACCGAAAATGGAAAACCTTGCAAAGCAGGGTTATCAACAGCCCAGCCAAATGCTTCTTGATTGATAAAATTGCCCCATCTACCAATGCTTTGTGCGATAATCAAACCTGGTGCAATAACATCGGCATAATCAAAAAAGTTTTTCTTTTTTATAAGTGCCGCAATAAGCACACCAATTGCACCGCCAATTACGCCGCCGTAAATTGCCATGCCACCTTCCCAAATTTTAATGGCTTCGGCAAATGACCATGCTCTGCCAGAAAATGCGATATAATATATTCTTGCACCAATCACAGATAAAGGAATAGCAAGAAGTGCAACCAAAATGAAATCGTCCGACTTTACCCCGCGTTTTTTTGCAAAAAATAGGCAGAACAAAATTGCAACAAGCATACCTGTTGCGATTAACACACCATACCATGCAACATGAAGATTAAAAATATAGAACCCTGGATTTGTTAATAATGTATGCAAAATAACTCCTTAACAAAAATATTATATAATTTATTTTGCAAAAATGCAAAAGTAATATTGTATTTTTTGTAATTTTTTGATATTATATAAGATATGCGAGCGGTTAATCTATCTTCCGGCAGTGACGGCAATTTAACATATATTGAAAGCGAAAATGCCAAAATTTTAGTTGACATTGGTTTGTCTTGTAAAGAAACAGAAAAAAGACTCGCACTACTTGGTGTTTCAGGCGACCAAATTGATGCAATTTTAATCACTCACGAGCACTCAGACCATATCAAAGGGCTTGATGTTTTTGCAAGCAAATTTAAAACAAAAGTTTACGCACATATTGATGGCTGGAACGCAATTAACAATAAAATTTCACGGCTTGAATCAACTCAAAAATGGAGTTTTTCTGAATGTCCTTTCACAATTAAAGATATAACAGTAACCGCTTTTAAAGTGCCACATGACTCATCTTGTTGCGTGGGTTATTCCTTCACTTGTGACAGCCATAAAATAAGCATCGCAACCGACCTTGGCAAAATTGACGAAAATGTTTTAAAACAACTATCTGGCAGTCAACTTGTTTATCTTGAATCTAATCATAATGTCGATATGCTAAAAAATAACCCAAACTATACCGCAATGTTAAAAAACAGAATTTTTTCAAGTCGTGGCCATTTATCAAATCTTGAAAGTGCAAAAGCGATTTCGTATCTTGCGCAAAATGGTGTTAAACAAGTTGTGCTATCTCATTTAAGTAAGGAAAACAACAGACCAGATTTAGCATACACAGAAGTTTGCAACTATCTTAGAAATCTTGGAATACAAGAGGGAATTAATATAAAGATTGATGTTGCAACAACTGAACCTGGAAAAATATTTAAAATCTCATAAATTATAAAAGTTGTGAAAAATATTTAATATTTAACAAAAAAAGAAGCTTTTTAGCTTCTTTTTTTTAGTTTTTACCATCTTGAAATGATTTCTTTTAAACTATCTCCATATTTGATTGGTTCAATATCTTCCAAAATTACAATGTCAACCTGGTCAATAACTGCGCCATCTTTTATGATTTTTATCTCTCCAACTTTATCGCCGCTATGAACTGGCGCTTTGATTTTGTCAATTATTTCAACTTCAAATTCAAATTCTGCTTGCTCGCCTTTTCTTGCAACAACATAATAATTATCTTTTGCATACGCTTTAATACTTTCGCACTTGCTCTTTAAAAGTTTGATTTCGCCAACACTTTCGCAAACATCAATAATTTGTTTATTTTCAAAATTGCTGAAACCATAATTTAAAAGTTTTGAGCTTTCGTTAAATCTTGCTGTTGATGTTGTTGCTCCAAGCACAACTGATACAAGACGCATATTTCCTTTTTCGGCAGTTGCAACTAAGCAGTAACCTGCTTCATCTGTTGAACCAGTTTTACCAGCATCGCAACCTTTGAAATATCTTATCAATTTGTTCGTGTTTACAACTTCTGTTTTTCTTCCTGATGGGTGTGTTAAATGATCCATCCAAATTGTGCTGTATTCAAAATACAACTTATGGCTGACAACTTCTTTGAAAAGTTTAGCAACATCACGAGCGGTTGAATATTGTCCAGGTTCTGGAAGTCCGCTAGCATTTACATAAACTGTATCTTTAAGTCCAAGTTCTTGTGCTCTCTTATTCATTCTTGAAACAAAAGTTTGTTCTGTCCCTGAAATTTTTTCGGCTAGTGCAACACTCGCATCATTTGCTGATGCCACAATTGTGCTTTTAAGCATATCATCAATTGAGTATTCAACATAAGGGTCAATGAAAACTTGACTACCACCCATGCCAGAAGCATTTTCAGTTGTTGTAAGTTTTTCATCAAGCGATAAGTTGCCCGCTTCAATTTCTTCCATTGTGATTAAAACTGTCATAAGTTTAACAATGCTTGCAACCGGCACTTTTTCGTCAGCGTTATCTTCAAATAAAACTGTGCCTGAATCGAAGTCCATAAGCAAACTAGATTTTGCGTCAATTTGTAAATCGCTGCCGTCCGCACTGACCTTTCCGAAATCAAAACAAGAAATTATCGTTAAAACGCAGCAAAGTAGCAAGCAAATTGTGACTGATAACTTTTTCATAGTCCCTCCGTTTTTAGTTAGAAAAAAAACTAACTCTTATTCAAAAGTTAGTTTAAGATTTTAATAAAAAATTATTCAAAAATTTTAAGCAAGCATTGAAATTAATCTGTGATAATTGTCAACCAAGATTTTTGCAGCACTGATAACCTCATCTACTGTGTTGTTTATAGAAAAACTTACGCGCAAAGCTCCTTCTATATCTTGCCTATTTTTGTTCATTGCAAGCAAAATTCTATTCAACGCTGCTTTTTTAGATGAACAAGCACTGCCTGTTCCAACTAGCAAGCCGTCATCGTCACACATTCTAACAAGCGTTTCTCCTTTAACACCTGCAAATGAAATGCTTACAATATATGGCGAAGCATTTACAGAGTTGATTGTAATTCTGTTGTCGTTACACTTTTTGATTTCATTTTTGAAAGTTTCGCATAAATTGCTTACAAAATCGTAATTTTTTTGCAAATTTTTGAATTTTTCAGTGCTTGCGGCAGCAAAAGCCAAGATTGACTGCAAGTTTTCTGTGCCAGAACGCAGCCCAAATTCCTGTCCGCCGCCAAAAACATAAGGTTTTAATTTCGCTTTATTTCTCACAAACAATGCACCAATTCCTTTTGGCCCACCAATTTTATGAGCCGAAATTGTGTATAAATCTATGTTTTTCATTCTGCTTAAATTGACATCAATTTTACCAAATGCTTGAACTCCATCGCAATGAAAAATTGCATTTTTCCATTTTGATTTAACAAGTTCGCCTATTTTTTCAACATCATTTATTGCGCCAGTTTCATTGCTAACATGAATACAAGAAACAAAAGCTGTTGGATATTCCAATAATTGTTTAAGTGCATCAAAGTCTATAACGCCTTCACTTGTAAGTGGAATAAATTTCACATTATAACCGCGATTTTTCAATTCTTCTGCACAGTTATAAACGCAAAGGTGTTCGCCCGATGAGAATAAATATTGTTCATCACTTTTTTTTGCACTTCCAAAGACTGCCAAATTGTTTGCTTCTGTTGCTGACGCAGTGAATACTAAGTTCTCTTTATAGTCAACATTTAAACAATTACAAATTTCTTTCTTGGCATTATCAATCTTCTTTTTGTTTTCAAGTGCAACAGAATAAGAAGCAGATGCATTAAAGTAATTATCTGCTTCTTCAATTAATATTTTTTTTGCTACATCGCAAATTTTTGTTGTGCTTGCGTTATCTAAAAATATCATATCTATCTCAAAACTACATTTAAATTTTCTGAAAGTCTTTTCAAAATCTTATTAATTGTATGGTTAATTTCGTCATCAGTCAAGGTTTTTTCGTCACTCAAAAATTTCAAGTTGAACGCCAAACTCTTTTTGCCTTCAAGATTTTTACCGCGATAAATATCAAACAAAGTGCATGAATAGAAATTTTTACCCATTGTTTGTTCAATAATTGTTTGAATTTCCTTAGCTGTTACTTTTTCATCTGCAACCAATGCCAAATCTCTTTCAACAATAGGGAATTTTGAAATTTTCTTAACTTTAAATTCCTTTTCGTTGAGTTTAACAATTTCATCGCAATTTATTTCAGCAAAATATGTGTTTTCAGGAATTTCATAGTTTGATGCAACCCTTGGATGAACTTTACCAAAACTTGCTAAAACAACTCCGTTTTCCAATTTTACATCTGCGCTAATTCCTGGGTGCAAATATGGCCTTGTTGAATATTCCAAAGTATATTTAACATTGAATTCTTTCAACAAGATTTCCACTAAGCCTTTGAATGTAAAGAAATCGTCTGATGAGCATACGCTTGAAAATGCAAACATATTTTTTTCAATAGGTTGTTCTTTTAATGGCAATTCTTTTGCAAGATAAACTCTTCCTGCTTCCATTGTTTTAAAGTCGTGATTATTTCTCTTTACATTGTATGCAACATTATTAAACAACGAATGAGCCATTGTTGTTCTAAGCGTGCCAAGTTCTTCACTTATTGGATTTGCAAGTTTGATTGGTGAATTTTCTGGGAAATCAACAAGTTGAAGATTTTTAACAGCACTTTCTGGGACTAATGAATAACTTAAAATTTCGTTGAAATTTCTTGTTACTAAAAATTCTTTAAATTTTCTTTGCAAATCTAAAATATCGTTGTGTTTACCTTGTGTGATTGTTAAATTTTCAAACAAAGGTGCTTCAATTGAATTGTAAACATCGTAGCCATACATTCTGATAATTTCTTCCGCAACATCATTAGCGTTTTCAATATCAAATCTATAAGGTGGAACTTCAAGTGTTAAACTATCTCCATCAAACTCAATTTCAATGCCGAGTCCGTTTAAAATTGTTTTAATATCTTCTTCTTTAACAGTTATTCCAAGAATTTTATCAATATCATGTTTTGATACAACAATTTTCTTGTTTTCAACTGATGCTTGTTTGCAATCTATCATTCCTTGCACAATATCACCACATTTTAATTCTTCAACCAAAGAGAGTGCTCTTTGCATACCTAACATTGGGCTTGCAAGGTCAACACCTTTTTCAAATCTCGCAGAAGAATCTGTTCTAACACCAATTGCTCTGCTTGTTTTTCTGATTTGCGCTCTTTCAAATGCTGCTGCTTCAAAAACGGTGGTTGTTGTTTCGTCAGATATGCAAGAATTAAGTCCGCCAATAACACCTGCGATAACACAAGGTTTTTCTGCGTCTGCAATAACCAAGTTGTTTGAATTTAATTCATAAGTATTTCCATTCAAAACTGCAATTTTTTCGCCATTTTCTGCGCGTCTAACAACAATTTTATTTCCGCTTAAATATTTTTGGTCAAAAGCGTGCATTGGTTGCCCAATTTCAGTTAAGACATAATTTGTTATATCAACAATATTATTGATTGCATGAATACCAACGGCAAAGAGCCTTGCTCTCATCCAAAGTGGACTTTTTTCAATTTTAATATTTTCAACTGCTGTTGCAATATATCTTGGGCAAAGTTCATAATCTTTAATTTCGACAGAAACAAAATCTTCAACTTTTTTATTTTGGCAAGTGTAAGTAAATTTTTGTTTTTTAACTGGAATCGCAAATATCGCACTAACCTCTCTTGCAATTCCAAGAACGCTCATACAATCTGGTCTATTTGCAGTTATTGCAACATCTAAAACATAGTCGTCTAACATCAATGCTTTGGCAACTGGCGTGCCTGCTGTGAAATTATCTTTAAATATTAAAATACCATTGATTGATGCACCTTCATACATATTATCTGTAATTCCAAGTTCTTCGCCAGAACAAAACATACCTTCCGAAACAACACCACGCATCTTTGACTTTTTAATGTCTATTCCGTTTGCAAGGTGTGCGCCTTCGAGTGAAACAGGAACAAAATCGCCTTCGCTGATATTTGTTGCACTTGTTATAATTTGAACATTTTTTTCGCCAATATTTACTTGACATACATACAATCTGTCTGCTTCTGGGTGTTTTTCAATTTTCTCAATTTTACCAACCACAACATGCTCTAAGTGATAGCCAAGATTGATAATTTCTTCAACTTCGAAACCAACGCCTGTCAATTTATCTGCAATATATTCGGCAAGTTGTTTTTTAGTGCCATCTGAATTTGGAACTTTTATTTGTTCTAAATCTATATAATCATTTAACCAATTTAATGAAATTTTCATTTTCTTCTCCAATAACTAAAACTATTTAACTTGATTTAAGAAACGCATATCATTTTCAAAAAGCATTCTCATATCTGGAATTTTATCCATGACCATGCAAAGCCTATCAACACCTTGACCAAATGCAAATCCTGAATAAACTTTTGAATCTATTCCACAACCGTCAAGGACTTTTGGATTAACCATTCCTGCACCTAAAAGTTCAATAAAACCTGTGTGTTTGCACAAATTGCAACCACTGCCACCGCAATATGGGCAAGTGACATCAACTTCAACGCTAGGTTCTGTAAATGGGAAGAATGATGGTCTAAACCTTGTTTCTGTGTTCTCTCCAAACAAAATTTTAATAAGTTTATTTAATGTCATTTTCAAGTCTAACATTGAAACATTTTTATCAACAACCAATCCTTCAAATTGATGAAAAACTGGTGAGTGAGTTGCATCATTATCGACCCTGTATGTTCTGCCTGGGCTGACAATTTTGATTGGTGGCTTTTTATTTTCCATAACTCTTGCTTGAACACTTGATGTTTGAGTTCTAAGCAAAATGTCATCAGTTATATAGAATGTGTCTTGCATATCGCGCGCTGGGTGGTCTTTTGGAACATTCAATTTTTCAAAGTTGTATTTATCCACTTCAACTTCTGGACCTGTAACAACTTCAAATCCGAGTTCAACACAAGCATCAATCAACTTGTTAAAAGTTTTATAAAGTGGGTGTATTGCGCCATATTCACCTTCTTTACTTGGCTCTGTAATGTCAATTTTTTCATTAGACAATTTTTCGTTAAGTTTCTTTTCATTTAATTTTTCTTCAAGATTTTTAATAACACCTTCAACGAAAGCTCTAACTTCGTTTACAAGAGCGCCAACAGCGGCTCTCTTTTCTTGAGCAACTTCACGCATTCCACGCATAATTTCAGTAAGCAAACCTTGTTTGCCCGAAAATTTAAGCCTGTAATTGTTTAATTCTTCAAGATTTGTAACCTTTTCAATTTCTTGTTTAGCAAGTTCTTTTAATTCTTTGATTTTTTCTTCCATAATTCTGCCTTTTTATTTAACAAACTGCTGGTATTTTAACAAATTATTTATTAAATGTCAAAACAAATGTTTGACATTTGCTAACTTTTAATTTATTATCTTAGTAATTATTAATTTCAATTGAAAATATAATAATATAAAACTCCGAGGTATTTAATGATTAGATTTATAGTTGATTCCACATTTGGGATCACAAAAGAATTTGCCGAACAAAATAAAATCAAAGTTGTCAAACTTAAAATGATGTTAGATGGCGAAACAGTTGAAGAAGGTTTTCAAGACGAATGGGCACCTTTTTATGAAAAAATTAAAAATTCAAAAAATTTTCCATCATCAAGCCAACCAAACCCACAAGCGTTCAGTGACGCTATTGAAGAAATTTATAGCGAAGACAAAAACGCAGAAATATTCATTTTAACAATTGCAGAATACCTTTCAGGCACAATCAACTCTGCAACAATCGCCGCTTCAAGTTTTGAAGGAAAAAAAATCAAAGCAATAGACACTGGTGCTGTTTGCGCTTGCTCAGTTATGATGCTTGAAGAAATGATGGAACTCGCCAAAGAAGGCAAAACTTTTGAAGAGCTTGTAGAAATTGCACCAAAAATTAAAGAAAATTTGCAAATTCAATTTGTTCCTTCAACAATGGAATATCTAAAACGCGGTGGCAGAATTGGCAAACTCTCAGCAACAATTTTAGATGTTTTAAGAATTAAACCAATCTTCCTTTTCAAAAATAACGAAATCTCTGTTACTAAAAAAACATTAGGCCTTGGAAAAGCAATAGTTGACGCAATTGCAATGCTCCCTAAGAAAATCAAAAAAATGGCAGCCTGTTTCATTTATGAAGAAACAAACTTGCCAATGTTATACAACAAACTTGCTGCAAAATTCCCAAACATAAAAATTGAAAAATTTGCAGTTAGCCCTATGTTTGGAGTTCATGTTGGAATTGGTTCAGTTGGAATTGCCACACTTGCAGAATATTAAAAAAATCGCCGTTTGGCGATTTTTTTAAACTAATTCTTCATACATATCAAGCAAAACTTTTTTTAGTTCTTTATATAAAAATTTAATGTTTTTAATTGATGGTGCAACATATTCAAAACCAGCAATCAAGCCGTTTAAAATTTTTAAATCTTGCATATCGCATGCAGCAATCATTGCATCTAAAATCATATATGCGTCTTCTTTGATTTCTTTTTTCAAACGATGCATATAATCAATTTCTGTCATCATATCATTAATTAATTTTTTGATTTCTTCAAAATATTTTGTTAGGTCTACTTCTTCGTATTCGACTTCTTCGTTCTCTGCAATTTCAAATTCTTTTTCCATGTCTTCTTCCTTTTGATTTGGCATTTCTTTTTTAGGCAAGTTTAACTTTGCTTGCGCACTGCTTTCATTATTTATTTTAGCAAATTCAACTTTGCTGTCAACAGGAACTTCAAACACTGCTGCAACAATATTTCTAAATGGCACAATAACTTGTTTTGAAAATTCAAAAAGTTCATCATTTTCGCCAGCAAAATATGTTTTCAAAAATGTTGGAAAATCTAAACTTTTATCTTGGATTTTAACAAGCATACAGAACACAAGTGGCAAAATTTTATAAGGTTCTGTTGGCATTTCAAACTTTGCTGGTTTGCCAATAAATTTTAATTGCGCATGCGAAAATTCTTTTTCAAAATTGTAATTCGTTAAAACTTCTTGAAACAAATTATAAAGTGCATCGCTTTCACCAATCTTTTTTAACAAGTTGTTTATCTTACTATCCACAAGCAAAAACTTGCCGTTTGTGAAATCGTCACAACAAGCAATAAAGTCTAAAATTTTAATTTTTTCTGAGTCATTAACTACCATATAACTTTTATATACCACAAATTCAAGCAAAATCAAAATAATTTGATAATATATGGGTTTTTATTTTTACAATAATTATTACATATCATAACGGCTTTTAAAAATGAGATATGCACATCGTATACACACACCGTGCTTGCGTGCGAGCAGCACTCGCAATTTTTTTGTTTACAAAAAAATAATGGAGAACTCAGTTCTCCATCGCAAGCACTCGCCTGTATAAATTCCAATCGTATAACCAATTCCTTCTATTTATCTTGATTTCCATCTTTTTTGAAATTTTCATTGTCAAATCTTTTTCTATCAAAAATGGCACGCTCGCCATAAACAAGAATAGGAACGAGTTGCATTTCTTGCAATTTGTTATAATTCTTTTCACTTACTTGTTCTTGACTTTCACATAATTTGCCTTCATCGTCAGTGTATTCAAATTTTAAATTATATACCATGTAATGAGATACACAACCATTGTTAGTTTCTGTAACTTCAGTTGCAGTTAAATCAAGTATTCTGCCGCTCTCCGCATGACCTTTATGCAAAACTTCAAGAGATTTTTTGCCATTTATAATCATTAAAACTCCGTCTAAGATAAAACTTAAACCAGCAATAAACATTATTGAAGAAATCACGCACATGAAAATGCCACCACCATTATTTTCTGGATCCCAAGATTTAAGTGCAGTTGTTAAAACAATAACAGCAATAATTATTGCTACAACTGAAATAATAATTCTAATTAAACCACCCTTTATAGTGCCACGATTAAACTTTTTTCTTTCCATTATGCCCTCTTAAAACTTAATTCAATTTTTAATAAGTTGATTATATTATATGATTTCTCTTTTTCAAAATATTTTATAAAAATAATTTGATAATACTATTTTTTACACATTGCCAACACTTTTTTTATTGTATTTGCAGTCCTGATTGTAATTTTGTCTTTAATGTTAGAACTTGCAGTTTTTATCCACCAATTTGACTTTTTATAATTTTTTAAATCAAAAGACCAAAATACATGGTTTTTGTATTCTGCAATAACATCAATATTTTTACTTGGTTCTCCAATCGTGTTATAAATTTCATCATAATTTGTAGGCGAAATAATAAAAATCAAGTTGTTGTAAATATTTTTGTCATTTGTATCCCACCAATCAGGGCTGTTATCTAACACATCTTTAAGTTCCAATTCTGTTGTGACAAAAACTGGAATTTCAAGTTGAAATTTTTCTTTTATAATATCAAAAATCTTTTGTGCCAATTTTTCTTTGCTTGAAATTTCGCATTCAAGAATAACATTACCACTATTCAAACAAGTAGTTACATTTTTAAACCCATATTCTTCCAATATAGTTTTTAACATTGGCATTGCTATTTTATTCTTGCCGCTAATATTTATCCCACGAAGTAATATAATATATCTCATTTTGCACTCCCCAAATTTTGACTTTCAATTTTATTAAAAATAATAGTTGAAATTATCCCTATAAGGATAATACCACATAACCACAAAATTTTTTTGTTTTTTAACAAAAATAACCCAATAAAGTTTATAAATGGGTTAAAATCCAACATATACATCTAAAAACCAAAAATCAAAGGAAATTGCGGGCGAAAGAGCGATGTATTTTTTTGCAAAAAAAATCGAGCCAAAAGCCCGACAATTTAAAATTTGTCGTGCTACCGCGAATACTAGCGTCGATTTTTGAAACATATTGCATTACAGCACACGCAGAAAAAAAAGAGAGAATGCTAACGCACTCTCTTTTTTTCTTGGCGCAGAGAGAGGGATTTGAACCCTCGATACCTTGCGGTATACCGGTTTTCGAGACCAGCACATTCGACCACTCTGACATCTCTGCAATCAACAAAAATAATACATTATATTTTGCTAAATTACAAGAGAATTTAATAAAAAATCGCTTTAATCAGCGATTATTTTATGCATGAATTTTGAACACGATTTTGCTTTCCAAATTCTCCAAGATTATTTTCCAAGAATTTTTCTCTTTGCAATTCGTCCTGAATTTCTTTTGAATTTTCGTAAATTTTGTATGTTTTTACCAAAATTTCTTTGCAAGTTGGATTTTCTGCTTTTATTGCATAGTCGAGTGCAGTTTTGCCATGGTTGTCTTTTAAAAATACATTTGCACCGCGAGAGATTAAAACTCTAAGTGCTTGCCTGTTTCCGCGTTTTGCAACAATCATCATTGTTGAAACACCGTTTTTGTCCTGAGTGTTGACCATGTTAAGCATATTATTATCCGCTCTTTTGATAAGTGTGTCCATATAATGTGAGCAATTATTATTCGCAGCGTGCATAAATGCGTTTCTGCCTTCATAATCTTTCATCATTATTTCTGCACCAGATTTTAAAAGTGTATAGAATGATTCAACCCTATCTTTATTTTGAGCAGCAAGCATTAATGGCGTTAAACCTTCTCTATTTCTTTGATTTATATTTGCTGTGTTTTCTTTGTTATGATGCAACAAAATGTCTATCATCTCTGCGTTGTTAGCGCGAGTTGCATACATAAGTGGAGTTTCTTTGTATTTTCCTAAAATATTTGCATCTAAACCAGCATCTAAAAGTGCTTTGACAATATGAATATTGTTCAAATGAACCGCCAAATGCAATGGCGACAACAAATCTTTATTAAAATGAGTTAAGTCTATTGGAGTTACATCACTTAAAATATTCGACTTTTCGTCTTTATGGAAATTGAGCAAAAATTTAACTGCGTCAACATCACCTGAATAAACTGCGAGCATTAAAGCGTTATTTCCATTGCTATCTACTGTATTGATGTCTGCACCAACTCCTGTTGTCAATGCAATTTTCATCATTTTCTTATTGCCTTCAAAAGCGAATTTTAACAAATCGTAATTTTTTTCGTCTTTTGATTTTAATTCTTCTTTATCTACCCAATCGCTTTGAGTGTTGTTATATGTCCTTTTATGCTTAACATAATTAGCAAAGTCTGTTTTTAAAACATTTCCTAGAACTATATTTTTCTTGCTATTATATTTTTTTGACATATTATTTCTCCTTTAAACGGATTTCACTTTTGTAATCAATTTCATTGTAACATACATTTAAAATATGTCAATAGGCAATTTTATTTTACTATCTCATAAACCAGTTTAGTTTCCACTTTGTTATAGTCAATTTCAAATACGCTTTTAAAATCTAAATCGGTTTCTTTGCCATAAAGTGTGATTAACTTCTCACCCCTTTTTATGCTTTCACCCAAACTTTTGTGAAGAGTAAGACCTTTGTTTGTTTCGATTTTGCAATAATCTCTACACAAAAATCCAAGTTTTGTGCAGTCAATATTTGAAATTATTCCATCGCGGTCGGAAAGTATTTCAACCTTATTTTGCAGCGAATGCTCTCTATAATTTTTATCAAACAAACTTAAATCGCCGCCTTGTGCTGAAATGATGTCTTTCAATTTTTGAAGCGCCTTGCCAGAATTTAGATATTCTAATGTTTCGTTTTTTGCATCTTCAAAAGAAATGTTTTTGCCAAATTCAATAATTTTGCTTGCTAAAATAATTGATAAATCACTAAGTCTTCCATTTTTACCTTCCAAAACTTCTATTGCCTCGATTGTTTCCAAATAACTACCAACATTATGCCCAAGCGGTTGGTTCATGTCGCTAACAACAGCAGAAATTTTTTTACCTGCATTTTTACCAATTTCAACCATTATTTTTGCAAGAGCGGTTGCCTCGTCAATATTTTTCATAAAAGCGCCATTACCACATTTAACATCAAGAACAATTACATCACTGCCGCAAGCCAGTTTTTTGCTCATAACAGATGATGCAATAAGCGGCAAACTCATAACATAGCCAGTTTCGTCACGCAATTTATATATGTACTTATCTGCTGGCGCAAGGTCGGCAGTTTGAGCGATTATACAAGCCCCATGCGACCTAACAACCTGCTTTGCTTGTTGCAATGTTAAATTGGTATTGAACCCTTTAAATTGCTCAATTTTATCAATCGTTCCGCCAGTATGTCCGAGTTTTCTTCCGCTCATTTTCATGAACTTAATTCCAGATAACGCAATTATTGGTGCGATAATCAAAGTTGTGCTGTCCGAAACTCCACCTGTTGAATGTTTATCTGCAAAAACGCCATCATTTGGGTCAAACTTTAATATGTCGCCAGAGTTGGTCATGACGCTAGTTAAATCAAAAATTTCTTGATGCGACATGAAGTTTTCAAAAATCGCTTTTATATATCTTGTCATGTCTTCCTTTGAAATTTTGCCGTTAACAAAACCCATAACCATAAATTGTATTTCATCAAAAGAATTTTCTAAATTGTTTTCTTTTTTCTCAATAATGCTATTTATTTCCATCATTTTTGCCCTTTTTATCGTTGTTTTTCTTTCTATTTTCATATTTTTTATATGCAAAAAGTCCAATAATTGAATAACAAGCACCTAAAACTAAACCAGCGATAGTGTCTGTTAAATAATGTTGACCTAAATACATTCTTGAAAAAATAACCGATAACAAGAACAAAACCAGCAATGTGATAAGTGAATATTTTAGCCACTTGCTTTGAACTTTTTCGTTAATCCAATAAGAAAGGAAAAAACAAATGATTGTTGCTGACAGCGTGTGTCCGCTTGGAAATGACTGCCCAACCGCGTTCAATTTATTTATTATGCTTGTGTCCACAACATAAGGTCTTGGCCTGTTTACTATCGCTTTTATGGCATAATTGAACCCAACACTTATGCCATAAGTGACGCCAAAGCAAACGGCGTAGGATTTTTTAAAGAAAATAAAAATTACAACAAGCCAAAAAAAGAACCCCAAATAACTTGCGAGATAAGAAATAGACTTGCACACGATGTCCAATGCGTCATTTCCTATACTTTGAAGTGCTTTTATTATTTCGAGTTCCATTATGTTTATATTTTATCAAATTCAAATTGATTATGCAATTAAATTAACTTTTCTTTGTTTTTGGACGGAAAATCAATGCAAAGATGAAAGCAAATATAACCGCTGCGGCAATACCGCCTGCTGTTGCTTCAAGTCCGCCAGTGAAAATTCCAAGTATGCCGCGTGAATGAACGGCTGAAATTGCGCCTTTTGCTAAACTTGCACCAAATCCGACTATCGGCACGGATATTCCCGCTTTGGCAAATTCAAAGATGTAATCATAAACACCAATTGCCTCCAAAAATACGCCAAGAATAACGAAAGTTACCAAAATTCTAGCGGTTGTCATTTGCGTCCTGATAACCAAAACTTGACCTAGCATACATATAAAACCGCCTACTAAAAAAACATATAAATATGTTAAAAAATACTCCATATTATTCCCCCTTTTCAATCACAACTGCGTGTGCCACGCCTGGAATGCTTTCGCCTTGTTGGCAAGATGTTGGACTAAGCAATGCACCAGTTGCCATGAATAATACTTTTTTATAAACACCTTCGCGAATTTTTCTTAAAATGAATGAGTTTAAAACGGAAGCGCTGCAACCACAGCCAGAACCGCCCATAAATACATTTTGGTCGTGCTTAAACATCATTTGACCGCAATCACAATAATTAATTCCAAGTTTTATGCCTTCTTCTTCCATTAAATCAATAAGTATTTCCGAACCAAGTTTTCCAAGGTCGCCCGTTACAATCAAATCGTAGTCGTCTGGCGTTGTGTTAGTATCTCTAAAATGAGCAAGCATAGTTGACATCGCCGCTGGTGCCATTGCTGCTCCCATATTGTTGACATCGCAAATATCAAAATCAATAACCTTGCCAAATGTTGCCGAAGTAATAATTGGGCCGTCACCTTCTGATGAAATAATTGAACAACCCGCTGCAGTGGCAGTCCATTGCGCTGTTGGAGGTCTTTGATTGCCAAGTTCAAGCGGATATCTAAATTGTCTTTCTGCACTTGAAAAGTGACTTGATGTTGCACAAGCAATATTTTGAAAATGTCCAGCATCAATAAATGCAGAGCCCATAGCTAGCGATAAAGCCATTGTCGAGCAAGCCCCAAAAACACCTAAATAACAAAGGTCAAATGACCTAGCAGCATAACTTGACGAGATAATTTGGTTAAGCAAGTCACCACACAACAAAACATCAATGTCTTTTGTGGATATGCCTGCTTTATCGGCAGCCCCCATGATAGCGTGTTCAAGCATTTTCCTTTCTGCTTTTTCGTATGTGTCTTCGCCAAAGTTATCATTTTGAACAACATAATCAAAATAATCTTTAAAAGTGCCTTCGCCTTCCTTTGGGCCAACAATAGAATAATTTCCAATTATTTTTGGCGGATTTTTAAATTTGATAGTCTGATTTTTCTTTTCCTTTCCCATACTTTCCCCTTATATAAACAAATAGATAAAACCCACAATGGCGCTGGCAAGCACGCCGATAACAATAACTGGTCCAGCAATCGTAAACATTTTTACGCACAAACCAAAAATCAAGCCTTCACTTCTAAATTCCATTGCAGGACTTGTAATTGAGTTAGAAAATCCTGTGATAGGCACAATCGAACCGCCGCCAGCATACGCTCCAATTCGGTCATAAACGCCAATTCCAGTTAAAAATGACGCGATAAAAACCAATATGATTGAAGTATAAGAAGCAATAGCGAGTTTTGGCATCGCTGGAAAAATCGCAGCGAGTCCGTCTGTAATTCCTTGTCCAATCATACAAATCACACCGCCAACCCAAAACGCTCTAAGAAGTGTTGGCCAAGCGTGAGTTTTTGGTATTCTCGCATTTACATAGTCATTATATCTTTTGTTTCGTTCTTGCATTTCCATAGTCTTTTCTCCAAATTTAAAATTTCAAATATAACTTGTGCAAGCAACAAAAAATTATCAAAAAATTTTTCAAGCAAATTAAAAAATGAATATTTCTGGCAAATCAAAACAAAATAATTTTGTATTAATCGGAGGATATATGAAAAAAATTATTGCACTTTTACTTGTTGTATTTGTCGGGCTAACTTTTGCTGGTTGCGAAAATAGCAAAAACATGCTTGCAAACAACATAGAAACAAATGTCAACAAACTTAGCAGTTTGCTTGAAAGAACAAAAGAGTTGTCTGATGACGACATCATCATGAAAGAATTGCAAACAACTGATAATCAAAAATTACAAACGAATGAAAATCAAAACACAGTTGAAAATCAAGAAACAAACACAAATAATGAAATAAATAAAGAAGAAACTAAAACAAATAGAGTAAATCATATAAAGAAATACGATTATCCAAGAATTGAAAAAATGCCAAAACCAAACGCAAACACTCAAATTGTTAAAGACGGCACTCAATCAGTAAGTGCACAAAACAAATTTGAAAAAGTTGCTAATAAAACAGTTGAAAACTCAATTTCACCAACCAGAAAGCCACCTAGAAGACTTACAAATGGCGAATATGTTCCAAAGCGTATTTCAACAGCTGACTATAACAACTCAGGTTTAACAAACTATTTTTCAAAAATTGAAGATTTGTATTTAATGATGAACGATGCTTGCAGCGCCAACAAAGATTGCGGCTGTTTAAAGTCCTGCATTCTTGAAAATTGCGATATGCTAAGCGAACTTTGCAAACAATTAAAGAAAAAACAAATTCAACTCAACAAAGAACAAGTTCAAACTTGTAACGACTGTTTATCAAAATTGAACAAATACACAAATATCTTGAACAATACAAGAAATGATGTCCAAACAAGTTGCAATGCTGTTAAAACAATGAACATCAACCCAAGCGCAAAAATCGAACAAATTTCTTCAAAGTATGTAAAACTAATCAACTGCCTTGACGAAAGAATTTCCTGCTATTCAAACATTTTGTCAATTTTAACACAACTTAGATGCACAATAACTGGCGTCTGCGAAAATGATAATATTGACGAAGCATTAAATATTGAAAAAAATATTGAAGAAAATAAAAAGGAAAATTTCCCACAAATTCTTCCAATGCCAATAGAAAATGACGAAAATAAAATTGTAATAAATGAAGAAAATACTGAAAATAACGAAAAAATAAACGAAAATTCACAAAAAAATCAAGAAAATTCAATAAAAAATGTTGAAAATAATAAATTAGAAGAAAAAACAAAAAAAATAAATGATTTCGGAAATAAAAACTTAAACGTTCAAGATTTACCAAAACACAACCTTGACACATTCAAAGAACAAACAATAAAACCAAATATCGGCTTCGGTTTGAATAATAGACCAAATAATAACAACCAAGACCAAGACGACAAAGAACAAATCGTTGACGAAAACAAAAACGATAGCAACAACAATAACGAAAACGCAAACAATGAAACGCAAAATAACCAACAACCAAACACGGAAAATATCAATCAAACTAACAACTTGCCAAACAACGCTAACACTATGAATAACGGCGTGTATGGCAATCCTGCTGGAATTAACGGAATTGGAGTCGCACCTGGTGTTGGCATCAACGGCATGCCAAACGGAATTGGTTATAACAACAATGTAATCTCAAATGGCTACGGCTATCACAACTATGAAAATGGCGTTACCAACCCTTACCGCAACACCGACACATATAAATTGCCAGTCGGCAACGGCGTAAACAACGGCGCCTACGGCAATGGGTACGTCTATGGCAATGGCGGCATTGCAAACCCTATCGCAAAAATTAAACCGCTAGAAAGCGAAACAAGAAAGGACTTCAAACCATTCGCAAAAATAGCGTAAAATAAAAAAAATTCAATTTAAAATAAAATAAATTGAATTTTTTTAATTATATTTAAAAATATTTGCAAAAAATAATATTATTATTTATAATACTTTTAATTAGGAGTTAATTTTGAGCAAAAAAAGCAAAATAATTTTAATATGCTTGGCAGTGGCAATCGTAGTTATCGCAGCGATTGTCATTCCTATCGCCGTTTTAAAATTTGATAAACCAACCCAACTTAAAACGCCTTCACAACCGCAAGTCGTTGAAAGCGAAAATTTAATTGTCATTCAAACTTCAAAAATAGACGGCGCAATTAAATACATCTTTGAAATTTCCATTCCAAGTTCACCAGCCAAAACTTTAACTTTTGAAAACGAAACCAATGTTTTAATGTTAGATTTTAACGGCGCATCAAGTTCTTTAAAATCTTCGTTCGACTATGCTGGCGTGTATTCAGTTAATTGTTACGCTATCGCACAAGAAACGCAAAATAATAGTCTGAAATCTAGCCCAACAAATTTTGTTAGGAAATTGACACTCAATCAAACCGAACTTTCAAGAAAAAACGGCTCTTTCATTTGGCAAAGCGTAAATCATGCAGATTATTACGAACTTGTCATCACATCAAATGATAGAACAATATCAAAAGTCGTAAACGCAACCAATTCGCCAGACGGAATGCAAAGCATCACGCTATCAAGTTTGAAAGAAGAATTTAATTTGCAACCAAATCAATATTCAATCACAATCCGCGCTTGTAGCAACAACGAATATTACATTTCCAGTTTGTATTCCCAAACGCCAATAATCTTTAACATTTCATAAAAAACTCTCTCATCCGAGAGAGTTTTTTATTTTCCGGTTTTGCTTATTTACGCTCTTTTAATATCGTAATCAATGTCTTTTAACAATGTGCTTGCATCAACAGCCGAGCCATTTTCAATTTTAACCCAACCTTCACTGATTGTGGTGGTTAAGTTAGAACACCCACTAAATGCTCCATTACCAATGAATGTTACATTATTAATATTAATTGAAGTTAAATTAATACAATCTTGTAAGGCATAAAAATTAATTTTTTTAATATCGCTTGACAATGATAAAGAAGTGATATTTTTCCCATAAAAAGCACCTACTCCAATTTCAATAATATTTTTATTTGTACCTATTAAACCAGTTGCATCGCAATAAGTTTCATAAGTTATAATCATAGGACTAGGATAGTCAGACATAAATGTACTTTTATTAAGGCTACCCATCCAAGCATATACATCTGCTATATTTTCAAATTTATTATTAGCTATTTTTACAGGATATTGCAATGAGCCTAGATTTGTATAAAAATTATTTTCAAACTCATCATAACTCTGATATTTAAGTTCAATCTTAAAATCTCTGCTTCTAACTTTTGTACTAGCAGGTAAGGTAATTTCAGTCGCATCGCCAAAATATCCTACAACAGCAATACCACCTTCAATATTATATTGTGACATATCTTGATTAAATCCCTTTGTCGAATAAGTAAATCCAGTGTACTCACTATCACTCCAAAGTCCAACCGTATAACCAGTGACTGTGCCTTTTGAAGATTTTGCGTTCACTTTAAATGTGTTTTCTGCAACTTCGTAGTTTTCTGCGTTAAAAATGTCTGGCTCACCTTTGTCATAAGTCAAAGTAATATACTCAACATTGTTTGAGTCAAACTTGAGTGTTGTGTTGGTGTCATAAGGGAATACAACTTCGTTGATTGGAACTTCTGTTGCTCCTGCAACTGATACATTCAAATCTTCTGTTGTTTCTGTTTTGTTTACACTTGTTTCCATTTTACCAGTCGCTTCTGCAAATCTAACTGGTGTAGCGAATTTCCAGCCTTCGGTTGCTGGATCAGCATCGCCTTGGAGTGTTTCAAGAACAAGATTTACAACAATCTTGTTAATCGATGTTGTTTCGTCAACTACAAAACCGCCACCTTCAAGGTCGTTAGAACCTTTAAAACCTTCGCCTTCAATGATGAATTCGGCGTTGCTTTGAATAAGTTCAACAAAGTCTGCACCTGCTACCATTGTTTTGAATGTTGTTGTGCCGTTTTCTACATAATAGTAGTAGTCTTTTGGGGCTGCCATGCTTGAAAATTCCCAGTTTGAACCGAATAAGTTTGATGTTTTAATCAATACTGTTGGGTCTTCAAGGGTTACTTCTGTGTCCCCATTGTAAAACTTGTATTCAAGTCTTACTCTTGCATAAAAGTTAACAGATTCTGCGTTTGCTTTTATGCTTGCTGCATTGACTTTTATATGCGCACCTGGTTGAACTTCCCCTGCTTTTGTTGAGAATAGTTCAAAGGTTGTTCCCCTTTCCCAAGTTGCACCGGTTTCACTTCCGTTGAAACCTTTGTAGTCAATGATGATACCTTGATCCATGCTCAATGTACCTGTGGCTT
>ERZ779643.973-NODE-973-length-21637-cov-3.599527_pt1 | contig 21637 bp, 13 predicted proteins | sample MGYA00511564_ERZ779643 | MGnify/ENA primary metagenome ERZ779643 (study PRJEB29588, sample SAMEA2147114) | human gut metagenome | biome: human gut; feature: human-associated habitat; material: faeces | place: Denmark | collected 2008/2010 ... | reverse complement strand
TTAGTAATTTTATAATATCGGTTAATTTTGAACAGCTACTTATTATAATACTATTCATCTCTGATTATTTATCTGCAACAATATAACCTTGGAAATATGTAGTTATACCATTCTCGTCACCGGAATGTTTTATACCAATAATAACCAGGTTATCTTTTGGATATACTGTTTCATTCCTGCTTTCATGTATATACATATCGGCATCCGGATATGGAACAATCTTCACCAGCTTACCTTTATATCTTAACAAGCCTGTCTGGTATCTCGTCTTTCCATTTTCATCTCCTACATGCTCTCTTCCTGTAATAATTCGAGAATGCCTGTTTTCATCCTGCATCTCAGTAGTTACAAAAAAGTTCTGCGACTCACTTTGCTTATGCCACTCCGTCCATTTTAAATCTTCAACAGTAATTCCGTCTGTATTTTTCGTACCATATATGTCTATTGCCGTCAATGAAGAAAAGTAATATGTTGTATTTCCATTCTCATCTCCGCTATGCGCATAAGTACATAAAATATGAGTTCCCTTGTGGTTAGAAATAGAAGCGGCTCCACCTTCGCTTTCTTTTTTTGACTCCGATACTTTTTTTGAATAGTCAATCACCAACAGCACCTGGTTCTCCCCTATGAGGGATTTGATGTCAGGATTGTAATGCTTCCGAGCTAATTTAGATCTTTCATCAGATTTTTGCCATGGTCCAAGAGGTCCTGTTGTCGTTGACCATTCACCGACTTCTCCCCAAGCTCCTGCGAAATATTTCCAAAGTTGATCATCATCTACCAATGAAATCACATTATCTGTTGCAATCCAATCATAACCTTTGTTATCTGTATAATCGTGAGCAGTAGGAACTTTCATACCAAAAACTCCGGCTCTATTATAAAAAGCATGAGACCCCTTAGCGCAATAAACTGTCAATTCATCCTTTTCTCCATGATAAATTTCCAATTCGCTTGCAGGAAGAGTTTTAGATTCTTCATGACGACTCAAATTTGCTGATACTATTCTCCCTTCATCATTCAGATTTACCGTCACTTTTTCCCAGTCACCTTGATGGCTTCCACTTATTCCTAAAGTCTTCGCATAGTCATACCCGAAGAAAAACCAGTAGGATATAGTTTTTTTCTTTTTATTTTCGCTTTCATTTTCATAATACATAATGCAAGGTACCCTATGGTTAGGATCAGAATCACCTGTCAAATTATCATCCGGTTGCAAAAAGACTTCTCCCTTTCCTAAACTGTTCGGATCGTGCGGACGAAGATTCATCAATTCATATTTTCCATAAGGAATATGCTGTTTCATAATGACCTCCAAAGGTATATCATAATACTCCGACGAATGCGAATCACCTTTTACAAAAGTATTAGTAATTTTATTATAACCATAATCTGTACCACCTTTTACATGGCGACGCAATCTTGACAAGCGGATATAATCTACAGGATTCATTGGGAAATATTTCTCTTCTGAATGCATTTTTACATGCAAAACTATATTCTTATCAGACATGATTGGCTCATCACAAACAATCTTTCCAAATCCATAATAAGTTGTTCCGTTCTCATCACCATAATGATGACGTGCTGTAATTACACAAGAGTCATCGGTCTTAAACCAAACACCGTCCGATTCTTTCTTAGGTGCAGAGATATCATATTCTTTAATATATGTGGGATGTCCATTATAAAAAACTTCTCCAATGGCATAAGCAGTGCCACCATTCTCATCACCGGAATGGCGTCTTCCTACAATCACCTTTCCATAAGGAGCATCATATCCTTCACCTGTCGACTCTTTTTTATACTCCATCCACTTTACGTTCCGGACTGTAATATCAGCATCAGCAATAACTTCTCCATCGGCAGAAATCGCTTTTAAAGAAGCATATTCATAAATAGTTATACCATTCTCATCACCAGAATGAAATCTTCCTGTCAACACCATATTAGGCGGACATAAGAAGGAGCTGTTACTCTCTTTCATAGATTCACTCTGCATCCTTTTATCAGGAACAATTATAGTATCCTTTGGCGCAGGTTCTGTATTTGGCTCCAAAGAAAAAATCTTGGAATAATTATAATAAGTCCTGCCGTTTTCATCGCCAGAATGATGCCTTCCTGTCATTACCCTTTCAGAATCAGAACAACACCAAATGCCTTTTGACTCTCTTATACGACTTGAAGAGACTCTATCCGTTGTCATGCAATTCTTACCATTAAACAGGACTATTGCTGTTGCATACCTTGTTTTACCATTCTCGTCTCCTCTATGTTCGCGTCCCACAATAACCCTATTATTCAATGCATCAAAACCTTGTCCGGATGATTCTTTAGACCATTCAGACCATTCTACAGATGTAACAGAAATCTCGCCAGACACTATATTACCAGACTCATCAACAGCCTCTAATCCTGCATCTTCAAACCACGTCTTCCCATTCTCGTCACCGGAATGGCGTCTTCCTGTAAGAATACGATTTGAGGAACACAAGTAATATTCTTGTGAAGCTTTTTTAGGATTACTTGTTCTTTGCCTATCCTTAGGTCTTAAAAAAATCTTTTTCATAAATCTATTATTTTAAAATCAAACAAATATAGATTGTGTTCTTAACCGATTATTATCTGAGAGCAAATATAATTTCTATCAGAATAGATTGCTATTCTTAACATTTTATATCATGTCATACATCATTTTCCCAATATTGTCTTTATATTAGGGGTATAACAGCAGATTAAATAAGCAGATACAAAATGACGTCATTCATTATTAAAGAGAATCATTCAGACTTCAAAGTTTCTTCTCTACTTGATTGTCTGCACTTCATACCTCTTCCGCACTTATGCCTTCACCACAAAATCCGGATGCTGTGTGATATCCAGTGATAAACACCATGCACATCTGTGACAAATATACATAAAGATTCTGTATGTCAATAGGTTGACTCCTGTTTATTTAGATGAATCCGACAAAGCGGACCAACAAACCTCCAAACCGTATAACAAAAGGATTACATGCATAAAAAAATCCCGGTGCGACGTGTCTGTCACACCGGAATCAATGCGTCATATGTTGCCTTCAGGCTTTTCAGCCGGAGGCAGACGATGTGTTGTTTAGCGTATGTTCACCTTGTTCACGGTGATGCCTGTCTCTGCGGTTCGCTTTATCACGTATACACCTGCTGGCAGACCATCTGTAGCCTCGGCTGGCGTCACGTCCTTCCTGCTGCGGACAAGGCGTCCGTTGATGTCGAATATCTCTATGTCGCCGGTCTCCGCACTGATGCTTCCAATGCCGTCTGTGGTGGTGTTGTTGACACTCACAGGAACGTATATGTCGGCTGCTCCGCGCGAAGAAAGCTTCACATACGCCTCATGCACGCCTATTTCATCCGAGTTGAACGACACGGTGAACGAGCCGCCCGTTGCCGGCAGTGTCGCGGTGGAGAGCTTGAACTTGCTCTTGTTGGGTCCGCCCAATGTCAGAGTGACAGGCTCCACGAGGTTGGCAGTTGTCACCTTCACCTCCTCCGACACGGCGTCCTTGCCCTGAACGGCTGTGAAGGCGAGACTCATTGCCGAAGGTCTGATGGTGCCGAGGTCGGTGCGGCCGTAGCTCACGTCGTCTATATAATATGTGGCAGAGTTGTTGCGCCCGCGCGTGCTCTTGAAACTGAATCCCATGAAGAATACGTCGGCAATGTTCTGGTTGCTCAGGTCCACATGGAACTCCTGCCACTCGCCGCTTTGGTCAGCCATGTCAGGCATGACCATGCCGTCCACCGGAGACACGAACATGTCGCCGTCGGCAACGTCGATGTACCACAGCTCAAGCTTGTCAGGCTGGTTGTCTTTGAGGTAGTCGCCGCGCACGCGGAACGTGAACAACTTTGATGCGGAATTGACATAATCGAGCGGCGGAGTGACGAGCAGCATCTCGCAGTCTTCCTCACCGCCTTCTGGCGTCATGCTGTCGTATGGTGTCACCTTTGCGGCAAGTTCGCCAGCCGACTCGTCTGTTGACGGGAACTCATAGCCCCACCATGCACGCTTGCCCTTCATGGCAAGATTCTTCCATCCGCTGACTGACAACGGCTTGTTCTTCGTTACGCCGTCAAACTGCTCTATGAGCAGTGTAAGCGGATTGGAAGCGTCGAGCGGCAGGTCGTCGCCCTCCTTGTCAGGCTCCGTTCCGGTGTTTTCCACAGCCTTTCCCTTCAGTTTCACACGTACGGTGTCTGCCGCGAGACTGTATATCTCTATCTCATTCTCAAAGTCGCCCGCCTCTTTCGGTGCGAACGTCACCTTCACTTCAGCCTTGCCGTTCTTCATAAGCATCGTAGTGCCTATTATGAACGAGCCAGCTTCTTTCATCTTCATGTAGGCATAGTCGGGCAGATATGCCGTGGTGACGGTGATGGTCTGCTCCTGTGTCTCGCCCACCTTAGCCTCAAACGCAGGCACGGCGTCAGGCTCCACGGTTATTCTCGGCGGGTTCTGCTCGTCGGTGGCGTATGCGGCAATGGCTATGGCACGGTATACGTCAGGCATCTCCGGACAGTCGATGAGCAGGCGTGCGCTATGCTTTCCTATGGCTGTAGGACTGTAGGTCACGACGATGTCTTTCTCGCTCGTACCTGCCGGTATGGTGTTTTCAGAGAGGCTGAACAGCTTGCGGTCGGTGCCGGTGATCTCGAGCAGTGTCGGTGCCGGCATGTTCACGGCGCTTATGTGCACTGTTCCCACCACAGCTGACTTTCCTACGAATCCTGCTGCCATGTCAAACTTGTCAGGCGACACTGTGAGCGACGGCTCGGCGGCTACGGTCTCCGTGATATCGTCAGCCCCGCGCGGAGCAATCACCACCGCACCTGCGGATGTGGAGATGCCCGTTATGCTTACAGTGCCCGACGGAACGGCTTTTCCTATGAGCGAGGTGCCGCCGAATATGCGCATCTTACCCTCGCCTGTGGCGTCTGTCACGGTAGGCTGCTGCATTCCTTCCTTAAACGTAGTGCCTTCCTCCACACCTGTGATGGTGGCGTTTTCTATCTTCACGAGCCTGTTGACATATGTCTTTGGACTGGCTTTCACAGCTGCGAGCGTCACTGTCACAGGCTCAGCCGTGTTGCCCTCCGACCCCACCCTGCCGAGCGTGGAGGATGCCGGAACGAACGACATGACTCCGAAGAACGACGTGATGTTGCCTATAAAACCGGTGAGTTTGTCGCCCGCCTTGTATGATGACCCAAGATACTTGTAGTCGTCTTTCACGAGCATGCCAGCCGTAGCGTCCTGAATGTAATACTCAGGTGTGCCGTTCACATTGTTGACAAATGTCACCACAGCCTCGCCCGTATAGCGGTAGGTGAGGTAGTCGTCAGGATTCTCGGCGGCAAAATCGCCCAGCGAGGCTATGTCCTTCACCGGCAAGGTTGTCCATGTGGCTTCCAACGCCACGTCGTCCCTGCCCGGCGTGCTGAACGTCACGGTAGCCTTGCCCTCTTCAGTCACAGGAGTGAGCGTGAAGGTAACGTCCTTTCCCTCCCCGCTCTGTGCCTCTTCGGCTGTCACGGTGGTGACAGAAGGCTTCAGCTCGTCACCGGTTACGGTGACGGATATGTCTCCCTGCAGTCTCTCGCCCTTCACGTTGACCACGGCAGTCTGCGGGTCTCCGCTGTATACATAGTTGAAGTCGAGACCGGTCTCGCTCAGCGTTATCACCGGAGCGTTGTCGTCCTGTCCTCCGCCGGAGGCGAACAGACCGGCATAAGAGTCGGCTACGCGCAGCGACCCCACCAGCATTGTAGGCGCGGTGCCTCTCGACGACGTCCCCTGACGCAGCTCTATGCCCTGCAGTCCATAGTTGCCCACACCCGAGCCCGACTTGTTGGGGTCGATGGCGGCGTCGGCTTCGGCAGGCTCCTCGGTGTAGCTTGCCGGATTGACAAACAGCGACACACCGTCGAGACGCGCTCCGGCAGCCCCTATCTCATACTTCACCACAACGAGACAGGTCTCGCCCGTGCTGAATGTCTGCGGTGCGAATGACGGGTCGGACGACCCGCGCTCCACTCCCAGACGGTATTTGCCCTCCTCATCCGCCTTGTCCACGTAGAGCCTTCCGAGCTCGGTGCCCGACTTCCCGTCGGCTACCACAGAGCTTTTCGTGCGAACCACGAGCGACATGACGTATATCGGACCGCTCGGCACCTCCTCCACATTGACGAGAGCCGAGTAATAAAGCGTGCCCGTCTTCACTCCCTCGTCGTTCGGGTCGAAGCGCGCTATGAGGTCCTCCGCCGTAGCGTCCGGTCCGAGTTCCACGCTCCTGCCCTTCACTCCTCCCGGATAGCCCTCAAAATCGAGCGTCTTGTCCACTACCTGTATAGGCGAGTTGGGGTTTGACGCATACTTCACCCATTGTCCCTGACCGTAGAGCGGTCCCGGAGGGTAGTCGAAATTGTCCTGCCACGACAGCTGCGCGCCTGCACCTGCGGGTGCGGCAAACAGCATGATAAGAAGCATTGTGGCAAAAACAGACATGTGTTTTACATTTTCCATAAGATTGTTTTAAAATGAAAGAATATTATAACAGAGACCTCACACAATGAAGCCATGCATGCAAATATAGTGATTTTATGATTTCAAAACAATCATTATCTTTATAAATTATATACATTTTTTATAATAAATAAGATAATTGACAAATCGTAGGAAAAACATAACAAATGTATGGAAATACAGTAATCACAATCCCGAATGACCTCTCCTATCCGCAAGCAAACTAAAGTATATACCCAAAATCTTGCGTCTCACAAGGGATAAATGCAATTGTTTACAGCAGTAGTGTCGCATGTGTTTGTTGGTATGGGTGGGACGGGAGACGCAATATTTTGCGTATATACCGGGCTACGCCATTGAGTTTATAAGCATGTAACAAGGGATTATATGCCATACCTGCGAAAGTAGAGACGCAAAATCTTACGTCTCACAAGGAATAAATGCAATTGTTTACAGCAGCGGTGTCGCATGTGTTTGTTGCTGTGGGCTGGACGGGAGACGCAAGATTTTGCGTCTCTACCGGGCTACGCCATCATTATTTTAACCCTAATCATTATACCGGCAAATATTGTGTTTCACTTTATTATCTGCTCTTCACCACTCTTACGCACCACCGCCGACATCTTTTCTTCAGCTTCTGCAACGGTATAGCCGCTGCATATTCTACAATATATGTATATAAAATGTATGACAGCGGCACGGAATAAGGATGAAGAATATTGACCGATTCGGGTTAAAGAAAAACACATCCGGCGGCAGGAGAAGTCCGGTTCTATAAAACCCACAGTATGGTGGTGTTACGACAGCATATCCATACAGGCAGTTTCAGCCGCACGCACCGCTGTCCGATACCAGAAAATCTATGGAACGGACAAACATTATAATATTCTTATGTCTTTATTTTCTCAGTTTCAGGTCTATCAGGTAAGCCCTTCTTTCAGTGGGATGTGTTGTCCATTCGCTTTTGGGAATGACGGTGCCGGTAGGTGTGGACTCCAATTTACTTTCCTCAGACCCTGGAAAATTGAAAGTGGAAAAGTATGTGTCGAGGTTTTGGAAGTTGTATGTCGCGGCGTTTGTCACCAGCGCAGTCACATACACCTTGCACGGGTTTTTGATGTCATACTTGAAAAAATCGTCGGCACTCACCGTCATTCTGTATCGTCTTATCAAGTCGATGTAATCCCATTCCAGCACTGTCGCCATAGCTCCCTCACCGTCATAGAACTCCGTTCTGGTGGTAGGCTCCAGCTTATTGTCCACGTTTGTCACGAAGCATATGTCCATGCCGTCGCCCGATATGGTCCGGTATGTTACATACGCCGGATAGTCTACGAGTTGCTCCACCACTCTGACGCCGGGGAAGAACTTCTTTTCCCTGAAATCCTTCGGGCGTAAGTAGATTATGCTTTCATCCCATTCCGGATCCATATAATACTTTGAGTCAGACACTTTCGGATATACCGGTTCCGGCTCATCATCGTCGCTGCTGCACGAATAAGTCGTGAGCAATGCCGACATCATGACTGTCATAACTGCGATGACATTGTGTTTTTGTGTGATTTTCATATTTCTTGAATGTTAAAGATTGTCCTCAGGTGTTCTTGTATGCCTGTGTTTATGGCATCAGTTACATCATTTCGTGTTTTCACGATTTATGCGTCGTCGCACAAATATGTATAAAGCAGAGCAGAGTTTTGTCGCTGCCGAGACGCTGCTATATCTTATGCAAAGATAGCGAAAATCATTGTTGACTGCAAATATAAACGGCAATATTTCCATCGTACTGCGACATTCCTGTTTCTTGAACAAGGATAAGCCGCTGAAAAAAGAGCGTTCTGCAATTCCGTAAATCCAATGAACATTAAGCAATGGAAAGTACTTTCATCATGCGTAAAACCATGTTTCTTGCATCACTGACGCATACTATACCTGTCAATCCTGTTGTTTTTGCGGGCAATTTAAGCGTCCAAGCGCAAAAAGCATTAATGTATGACCTGACAATCGTGAATATATGGAACGCCATTCCTATTAAAATTTCCACGCGCAATATGGTGGAATGATAAGGATAATGAGGATAACGTCAAGTCGCTGAGAATCGTGTGGAAGCATACATGAATGATTCCGTCCGCAAATGCGCGTTCATTTCGCATGAAGAGATAATACGTTGTAAATCAACGTATTGTGCGTTACATTACTTTAAAAACCGTTTTATGTACTGCGGAAAAGGCTTTCCTGTGTGACGGAAAAGCACGTATGGGCGTGCGGAAGGGGCTGTATGATGTCATGAAACGGGCGTTTTCACGGCACGGAACAGCAGGCGGAAGCGATGCGGAGCTATTGAAGAACACATTGAAAGGAACGAAAAGCGGACGTTAAGAACATTTTTCACGTATGATATGCGAACAATGTATGATGTCAGGTAAGGAAAAACACGCGGAAGAGAATGACTGCGGGCACGGGTAATGTCTGGTTTGCGGAAATGAAATGTAAAGATTTTTTACCATGCGTTCCTTACAGATAATGGCATGACCACAGCCGTTCCACACCACCGATATTTCACATTAAGACCGGAACTGCCGTCCTGCCTCATCCCTGTTACGCGCTGCCGGCGTGATGTTGTTTCCCTGTTTTTTGAAGATGAAGCAGAGGTATATGGTGGAAAAGAATGGATAAGGATGACGGGAGTAGCAACAAATACGGATGAAGCATATAACGTGCCCGTGCTGAAATTACGCATCCAGCCTTCGTGAGACGCAAGATTTTGTATGTCACGAGGGTTCGCGCCATCAATAAAACAGTGATTAAACCAAGTAGAGACGCAAAATCTTGCGTCTCACAAGCAACCGTGCCGCAAACGGATGGTAAACAATATGCCACTTATAATGATTTTCCTTGCGTCTCACAAGCAACCGTGCCACAAACGGATGGTAAACAATATGCCCCTTATCATGATTTTCCTTGCGTCTCACAAGCAACCGTGCCGCAAACCGACGCTAAACTATATACCACATATAAGCATGTTTTTATTCCTCGGGAGACGCAAAATCTTGCGTCTCTACAAGGCTCGCGCCATCAATATAAAATATTATTGACCTTACTGATGCGCTACTGCATGCCATATCCCTACGTTCCTTCATCACTCGCGATCCGCACTTTTTGGCTATCCGCCAAAGCTCTTTTTGGTTTGTATATCGTTTTTTTTTTACATATTTCCGATGAAAATCAAATAGTTACGCCATTCTTCCCACGTCCGGTTTATTCTTTATAACTTTACAGTGGAAACTCACCTGCACAATCAAAAAAAGCACATAACATTTACAATAATATATTATAAACAAAACATTAAAACAGCATGAATAAAAAAGAGTATCTGAAACCGGAGTCAAAAACAATCGTAATGGAAGGCACTGAAATACTGGCGGGGTCGGACGGCACAGGAATACATGCAGGTGAACAGCCAGTGGTAGATGGTGATGAAGACGGGGAAGATGATGGCAGCGGTATTATTGATTTTTGATTCCACACATCATTGACACATGCGTAATATTTTTCATAACATCCGCATAAGCATTGTGGAGAATGCACGCAAACCTGTGTAGAGACGCGAAAAAGTTCGTCTCACGGACAATCATGCTGATATAAGGCACTACAAATGCCATATGTCAGCATTTTTTATGCGTAATTCGGCTCTCCACATCCCACATTCCAACCTCTCCAACCGCAATCAACCCAAGTAGAGACGCAAAATCTTGCGTCTCACAAGCAATCATTCCGCACACTTTCGCGCTACAATATACCACATATAAGCATGTTTTCATCCCTCGGGAGACGCAAAATTTTGCGTCTCTACAAGGCTGACGCCATCACAATAAAAGGTGATATGGAGCCGGATGATGCGCCATAACATCACTTTTATGCGTGTCTGTTGTTCGTGATACGCTATATTTTGCGTCTCTACAGGCTGCGCCGACAGGACGTCAGGAAGGCATCCTCTCAGCTCAGCTCCAGCATGCGCTCTATCGGCTTGACGGCATCGCGGGCGACGGCTTCGTCCACACTCACCTCGGGCCACTCATATCTGAGCGTGTTGTATATCTTGCGCAGGGTGTTCATCTTCATATATTCGCACTCGTTGCACATACATCCCACGGTGCCCTCGCCCACCTCCGGCGGAACGGGATAGAACGTCTTGTCGGGACACTGACGCTGAAGCTCGTGAAGTATTCCGCTCTCCGTAGCAACGATATACTCCTTCCCGTCGTGCTCCATGGCATACTTCAGCATCACAGCCGTCGATCCTTTCACGTCGGCAACGGCGAGCACAGGACCCTTGCACTCCAGATGTGCCATCACGACGGCACCGGGATGCTCCTTCTTCAGTTGCGTTATAGCCTCCACGGAGAACTTCTCGTGTACGTGGCATCCGCCGTTCCACAGCAGCATGTCGCGTCCGGTCACCGAGTTGATGTACGACCCGAGGTTATGGTCCGGACCGAATATTATCTTCTCATCCTTTGGGAAAGAGTCTATAACCTTCTTTGCGTTGCCGCTCGTAACGACCATATCGGTGAGTGCCTTCACCGCGGCTGTGGTGTTGACATAGCTCACCACCTTGTAGCCGGGGTGCTCCTCCTTGAACCTCTTCAGGTCTTCCGCGCGGCAGGAGTCGGCAAGCGAGCATCCGGCATTGAGGTCGGGCGCGAGCACTTTCTTCTCCGGACTGAGCAGCTTGCATGTCTCCGCCATGAAATGCACACCGCACATCACGATGATGTCGGCGTCTGTCGCGGCAGCCTTACGTGCCAGCGCGAGCGAGTCGCCTATGAAGTCGGCGCACTCCTGCACCTCTCCGGGAGTGTAATAGTGTGCGAGCAGCACGGCGTTCTTCTCCGCGCACATCCTTCTTATCTCTTTTCTGAGGTCGGTGCCTTCCTCCACCGGCTCGTCGGCATAACCTTTCTCAATCCATTCCTTTTTCACTATTTCTCTCTCCATATATATGTTTTTTTATATGACGTGATACATGAAACGCACGCCTTACGTTGTTCTTATCCTTATGTTTTCCCGTTCTTCCGGGCTTTTCCGTTCTGTTTCCCGTCCCGTCCGGCTTCGTCAGCACAGTCGGCATGCCTTCTCTCTCCTTCCCACCTTCTCATCCTCTCACCCTTCTCACCTTCCCATCATCTCCCCTTCTCACCCTCAAATCCTCTCACTTTCTCCACAATCATATATCATTATTATATTTATTTCTTTTTAAAAATAAAATAATATGATTATGATGATGTGCTGTTTATATGTTCAAAACTTTACGGCTTTTTTCTTGCATATTCTGATGTCAACATCAGGATACTGTGTTATGAACGACGGTCTTTAATAAGTAAGGTCTGAATAACAGTAATATATGCAGTTTATCCACAAACTTTGTTACACTGTGCAAAGTTAATAAGTTTATAAAATTTATGCTTTAAGAATTATGGAAAACTTATGGAAAAAAATTTAATAACCCCGTGTATATCCACAATAAAAAACATATGGCTCCGCGCCTGTGGATATCCCCCGGGTTATGATTTATTTACCAACAGCGTTATCAACGCTTTTCCACATGGTTTTCCACAGTTTTTAAGCCTTAAACGGATGTTATTCTTAATTATACTTTTTAGTGTATGTGAAAGCCGGTTTTATTCCTATTTTATATAAGATAGATTAGGACTGCATGAAAAAGTGTGGATAATGCGGGGTGATAAGGCAATAATTGTATAATAATATAATGGAAAAGGCAACGGGAAAACATTGCGTGCATGGAATGGGCATGTTACGTTTTCCTGTTGCCTTTATTGTATGTGCCTGTATGGGCAGTGTTTTCCGGACAGCTCTATTCTTTATCCTTCTTTTGTGAAGGGTCTTTTTTTCCTGTCTTCGTTTTGTCCAACGGTGTGACGGTATATCCCAGCTGGCGGATAGCATCTTTCAGTTTGTCGGGTGATGTCTTGTCCTTGCGGTATTTGATGGTGACCGTCTTCTGCGGAAGATTCACGTCGAGAGCGGTCACACCCTTCTCGAACGACATCTTGTTCTCTATGCGTTTCTGGCAGTTCTCACAAGTCATGGACACAAGGAAAGTCACTTCCGACTTCTTGTCTCCTTTCAAGTCCTTTGCGTTTACTGTGTATGACAGTCCGAGGAAAAGCATGGCTGTCATGATGATTGTTCTTGTTTTCATTGTCTTCTGTTTTTTAAAGTTATATTACATCTTGGGTATATTGAAGCGGATGCCCGCATACAGTTTGTATCCCATGGTGGGTCCCCATACCATTGTGGCGTCGAAGTCACGGCTGTACGGGTCTGCCGCCGACACCACAGGGTTCTTCTGCCTGAAGTTAGTGAGGTTCTCGCCGCCCGCGTAGATGCTCCACCGGCGGAAGCGGCGTGTTATCTGTGCGCTCAGTTGGGTGTATGATGGGAACGTCCTGTGCCACAGCGGATGTTCCGGATCGGGCGTTGGCATGCGTCCGCCTCCGTTGAACTGCGCTGTGACATCAAACTGCCATTTCTTCAGCGGAGTCTCATAAGAGGCTGTCAGCAAAGCCTTGTAACGGCTGGTGAGCGGCTTGCGCATTGTCTTTCCGTCGTAAGTGCACTTCACGTCCATCCATCTGTAGGCTCCCATAAGGGTGAATCCGCGGAACAGCGGAAAGGTGGCGTCTATCTGGAACACGCTTGAGGTGGACTTGCCTTTGAGATTATAGAAGTATATGGCGTGCGCGTCCTTGTCCATATCTGTCACCACCTGATTGATGAAGTCGGTGTAATACCATTCCGCGTTCACTGTAATCTCCTCATTCCTCACCGGTATGTGGAACGACGCGCTCACTCCATAGTTCCATGCCTCTTCCTGATTGAGATTGTCGGAAACATGCCACGTGCGGCTGCTTGCCAGCAGATAGTTGTTCTCCGGAAATATGAATGTGCTGCGGTAGCCCTTTCCAGCCGAGGCGCGTAGGTCGAGCCATGAGAACGGTGTGTACTTCACATGCATGCGCGGGGTGACGAACCAGCGGTAGATGGAGCTGTAGTCGGCACGCAGTCCTGCCATGATAGTGAGGTTGTCGACAGGCGTCCATGTGTATTCGGCGTACGCTCCCGACACGTTCTCGCTTATGTCGCGCAGGTCAGGACGGTAGAGGTTGATGACGTTGCCGCGCTGTTCGAAGTTGTCCCAGTTGTAGTTCAGTCCTGCGGCGAGCTTGTGTCTCTTTCCGAAGGCGGTCTCATAGAGCAGCGAGGCGTAGACGTTCGACTCATACACATCATACGTCTTGTCCGCGTAGTCAGACTGCTGGTCGTGATAAGAGCCGGATACTATCAGCGCGATACTCTCGTTGCGGTCCTGGTTCAGGATAAAACCGTTCTTTGAGAACAGCTCCACGCGGTTGGCGTCGTTGTGGATGGTGTATGGAGAGAAAGCGGCGTCGGAGCGAAGGGTGTGTGATGTCTGTCCGCTCGTGCGGCGGTCGGTTAGCACCTTTACGCCCCATTGCGACACGAAGCGCGGTGTCTGGTAGTGCCAGCGGTTCATCATGCTGAACGACTGCATCTGCGGCATGTCGAGGAAAGTATCCTTGTTCTTGTCGTGCGACTGCTCCTCATTGTAGTAGTTGAGGAAGAGAGCTGTGGAGAGGCGGTCGTTGAGTTCCAGAGCCCCCACGGCGTTCCCCTCGTAGCGTCCGGCGCTTCCGGCGAAAAGATTAATAAACAGCGGGTCGGCTATTTTGGGCTTCTTGTATTCCACGTCAATCTGTCCGGTGACCGACTCGAAGCCGTTCTTCACCGACGCCGCGCCCTTCGACACCTGTATGCTCTGCATCCACGGTCCCGGGATGTAGTCGAGTCCGTAGGTGGAAGCCGCTCCGCGCAGGTTAGGAAAATTCTCGGTGAGCATCTGCACGTATGTTCCGGCAAGTCCGAGCAGCTGTATCTGTTTCGCTCCCGTCACGGCGTCGCTGTAAGCCACGTCCACCGAGGGGTTTGTCTCAAAACTCTCCGAGAGGTTGCAGCATGCTGCGCGCGTGAGTCCCTGCGCCGTAATGCTTTCTGTGTTGAGCAGGTTGCCCCTGTTCTTCAGCATCCCTATGCCCCCTGCCGTCACCACAACCTCCTTCAGTTCCGTATTCGGGCTCATCACCAGAATCTGCACGTCGTCGGGCCGTTCCATCGTATGGTCGAGCGGAGCGAACCCCACATATCCTGCCTTCAGCATCCTTGCCTCCTCCGGAACGGATATCTCGAAATATCCGTTCTCGTCTGTTATGGCTGTGTTTTTCTTGTTCTCATCATATACATATGCGCCTGTCAGCGGCGTCCCTTCCTTGTCAAGCACATATCCTTTTATCTTCCTGTCAGAAGCCCAAAGGTCTGTGCATCCTATCAGAAATATCATTAAACATACCAAAAACTTGTTCATAAAACCATTATCCTTTTGTTCCGGTTACAAAGTTAAGCGGCATGCGGCGTCCGGATGTTATATAATTATGGATAATGTTTATATCCAGCCATATGGCTTGTGTGTGTTCCAACTTGACGGTAAGAAGAAAGTGTTCTGTTTGGGAGATAAATTTAAAAGTGAGGATACATTGTGTGTTACATCAGCACGGGTGTTGTCATAATGTTATAATACGCCGGTAATAAAGTAGAGACGCAAGATTTTGCGTCTCACAAGGGATAAATGCAATTTTCGTGAGGAATTATATGCATTATAAACAGGGCAATCCTTGCGTCTCACGAGGGATAAATGTAATTTTCGTAAGTAATTATATGCACTATTAATAGCGCGATTTTTGCTTGTGAGACGCAAGATTTTGCGTCTCTACTTTGTTACCTGCGAATAATAAAACGGGTTTTTCCTATCAATATTAATGATGGCGCGAGCCCTGTAGAGACGCAAAATCTTGCGTCTCACAAGCAAATAATGCAATTTTCATAAGTAATTATATGCATTATAAATTGTGCAATCCTTGCGTCTCACAAGGGATAAATGCAATTTTCGTAAGTAATTATATGCACTATTAATAGCGCTATTTTTGCTTGTGAGACGCAAAATTTTGCGTCTCTACTTTAGTGGCAGCGAATAATAAACAGCGTGTTCCCACCAATAATTATGAAGGCGTGAGCCCTGTAGAGAAGCAAAATTTTGCGTCTCACGAGCAACGATTGCGATATCGGCAGTGACGGTTTATTACTTCAATTATTTGCGCTGTTTGCTTGTGAGACGCAAGATTTTGCGTCTCTACTTTGTTACCTGCGAATGATAAAAATGGTGTTTCCCGTTGTTGTTATTGATGGGTTGTGGATATTCTATTAGTGGTAAACGGTCAGAAAGTGACACCTATTCCGAATGACAGCGAGTGTCTGGTGGTGTTCTCCTTGCTGTATGTTGTCTCCCCCTTATCCACATTATATATATATGTGGGGATGTCGTTGAAACGCTTCAGATTGTATGCTATCTGGAAATTCAAGCCGAAATGCCTCGCAAACATATGTGTATATCCTATTCCCAGGCTGCCTGTGAGTCCTTTTGTAAAGTCGCCTGCCTTTATGGCATATCCCATATCGGCAAAGACATATGCGTCGGGAACTTTCTCGAGTGCCTTGTATCTCACCGTCGCGAACACGGGCATCGTGTTGTAGTCGGGCTCGGTATATCTGTCAAGTCCTATTCCTATTCCCGCAGACCAGAGGCGCGACACGTCGTAGCGCGTGCTCAGACGGAGGGAGTGTCCGCCCATATGATATTTGTCACGTTTAAGCGTTATGTCCATGAATGATTCAGACAGTCCGAGATTATAGTGATAATCAAGGTCTATATGAAACCTGCTTTGTCCGCGCACAATGGTAACGCAACCCGACACCAGAAGGAAAATCAGAAGATGTTTCCAGGAGAATGATTTAAATGAATGATTCATAATAAGTGATTTTTTTATGCCTTGCGATATTAGATGAAAATATACGTAAGGCTTTATTATACTTCTATAATTTTATTTTTTGCTTTTTGTTATTCTTGCGGCAAGCCATTTTCCCTTATATTTGACAGCACCATAAACAGTACCGCTTGAAAGTTTTGTTGATTTTCCACCATCAATATAAATAGATTTCAGATTAAAATTTCCATTATATGAGAAACCAAAAGAATATATACCGGGTAACCATTTAGCATAGAATTTTTTAGTAAATGTTCTAACTCTTGTCTTTCCAAATTCATCTGATCCGGTAACAACATATAAGGCATAATTATTAACGGAGTATAATCCTCTTTGGTTTTCAGGAGTATAATTAATTAAATTTTTTAGTTCTTTAGTTCCTTTGTTTATAAGGGATTTTATGCCTGATTTTAGGAGAGAATTTACGTTTTTTACTTTGATATTATATGAAGTAAAGGGTAAGTAGAAAAGAACACTGTTTTCATTTCTAAATGGAAAATTATGCTTAAACCATGCGGGATAATCTTTATCTACAGCTTTGCTTGGATTTACGTTAGGATTGAAATTTTTTATTACAGGAGAAGAGAATGTGTATTTTAATTCTATTGCAGACCATCCAACACGAATTTCGTCAGCTTTACAATTCCACCATATACCACAAACTTTCTTTTGCATTTTCATAGTTACTCCTATATTGGCGTAGATAATATAATTTTGATCAAAGAAACCCAAACGTAATCTTTTATGTTTGTTGAATTTTTTAATTGCCAATACATTTTTCCCCCATAATCCATTCCAAACGCGATGAAGCCATCCTCCATCTCCTTTACTTTCATAGTCTACATCACGTATATCATTAGCGGGAATGGTAATACCATTCTTTAAAGTGATTGATTATCTATTTGAAACTTCACTTGTTAAAGGTTTGTTTTCATTATCTTCTATTTCTGCGTAAGCAAAAGGAATGAATTTTACATTTCCCTTAAGACTATACGTTTGTCCAATAGTTTTATATGAAACAGGAAATTTTGATACTTCTGAATCAATATCTTTTAGTTGAGCTGCATTTAAGTGTCCCGTAAAAGCAACTCCATTCTCATAATATTTATAAACAGTGTCGTTTACCTGTATTTCACGAGAAGCGTTCAATAGTTGCGCGAATTCATAATCTGCAATAATAGAATCTGACATGCAAAATTCAAGATCGTCTTCATCTTTATTGATAGAGTCAATTTGTAAAGGTGAAAGTTTTTTCATTATTTTACTCTTATTTGCTTCTAATAACGAAACAAACTTAATATTTTCAGATGAAAAATTAGCTAATTTATTAGCTGTGGCTTTAGCTGCCTTAGTAAAAGAAAAATTTTTTCCACTTTTCATGTTTGAGATAGTTTCCGCAAGTTCATCCTTAGACGAAAATACGAGAAATGCAGAACTGTCTTGCACATTTTGTTGTGAACTTGGAACAGAGGATACTTCGCTTTCGAAGTTTCTGTCTTGGCATGAACACAGGATAAATGATCCTAATAGAATGAAAAATAGATGCTTCATAATTCTAATTTTTAGTTTGTTATTATTTGTGTGCATATAGTTATGATACCTTTTTATTTATGAAGTAAATATATAATTTTTTTTTATCAGAGCTATAAACAGTGTTGTGAAGCGGAATAAACGGTTTGCATAAGGGAAATATTATTATGTGTATTGGAAATTTAAATACATACTTCATAAATTTCTAAAATATGTAATATACGGATAGGAATCCACCATGCAAATGCTGTTTTCTCGGATAGAACCTGTCAAAGCGTATTCCTTCAAATGCAATGTTGCGCCGCATTGCATATATGTCAAGGTTGGAATACATATATCCCGCGTAAATTCCCATATTTCCAGAATGAAAGTTTAGTCCTATCTTACAGTCAAATGCATACCACCGTCCATTATCGCTACTGGCGTTTTTGAATTCTCTCACAAGTCCGTGTTCGTCTAACAGACTGATACTTACTTTGCTATATGGTATATTCATCATGAATCCCGGTTCCATGAAAATTCCTAAGCTGCTATCGGAAAATTTTATAACCGGCGGTGACACTATATTTATAGATGGGCGCAGATATAAGTTTTCTGTTTTTTCATAATCCTCACTTATTCTCCAGCCTTGCCCCTTAGGCACCCCGTCAACTGTATATTGTTTCCACATACCTACAGAAGTTCCAAGTCCGAAATATGGACAAAACATATAATGATAGGATGTCTCAATCTGCCATGTGTCACAAGATGTCAATGCACCACTTACGGTTATCTTGTTTTTTCCTTCATTGTTGTCATTTTCGGCATATGCAACATATATGTTAGAAAGAACAAATATTGTTATTATTATTTGTTTCATAATGTGTTTTTTATATGTTAAACCTATTTTTCAGACATATTCTCAGATATGCGCCCTCACTCCCACACATATGTTAAGAGCGGATATGGCAGTTACCATGTTGAAATAACCCATTTCATCATGTATTCTAATATTACCCTTCGTCAATCCGATAGACGCGCTGATGCCTATGATTCTCGACAATACATATTCGGCTCCGAAATGCAAGTTGTATCCGAAACCGTCGTCAGATGACTCTGTCTCATACGTCGGATAGTTGTATGTGAACAATCCTAAACCCATTTTCCCGTCGATAATCCATCGCCTGACGTATGTTTTTAAGACTATCTGCGGAGCCAGATAAAATATTTCCGACTTGTCTCTGTAACCGTTGTGCTCGTACGTGGACCTGAACCCGTTGTACATCATTCCTGCCCCGATGCCAAATTTCGACGTCCAGTCATAGCCGAACTGCCAGAACAAGCCGTTTCTTGGATTGCCCTTCACGCCTTCTGCCATGTGTAGCTTGCTCATGATGCGTCCGTATCCTATGTAAGCATAAAATGTGTTGCTGTTCGTATAAGATATTCTGTGTCTGTGTTTAGGCATATCCCTAATTATTTCAGAGACCTGCGTATGAGGCGACATCAGCCGCCCCGCATCTGTACGCCATCTTTTCATGTCTGCGGATGGCGCGTCAGCAGTATGCGAGGTGTCAGCCATGGCGTCATCCGGCGTCATCACGCATGCTTCCGTGTTGCCGGTGTAGCGGCACGTCTCGGGCAGTGAGACTGTCTGTGCCGTCGCTTCTGCCCCGGAAAAAACGGTGAAAAACGGAAACAGCAGTATGGACGCATGTCTCCTGATGCTTGTTTTAAACATATCGATACAGCTTGTGTGTTTTTGCGTTATGCAGTCAGTAATTTTATATCAGTATTTTTCTTTGTGTGTCTTTATTATGTTTGTCCGGTGCAAATATATTAATATTTTCAATATAAGAAATTTTTTTGATGGATAAAATACGGTAAAATCCGATTTGAATGGGAATGCCGTCATAGTGGGATATTTTTACAACTATAACCTGACATTTTGCAGGAAAAACAGGTGAACGGCTTTTGTGGCGCGTCACTTTACGACATACGGTATTCGTGTCTCATGCAAACTGTAGGACATACGACATTCAGTAGAGTGGACATGATGCCTGACAGGCATGTGAAAATGATGATTGCGGGGAGGCGGAAAGGAATGTACGAATATGCGCGATATGATGTAAGAGAGAAGAAAAACAGCACAACGTAAAGTCGCTGAGAATCGTCTCTGGCTGAGCGTCATGCCTTAACGGCTGAAATAAGCCCGTATTTTGAAGGTTTGCGAAATGCGTTGTATATCAGTGTGTTGCGCCATGATGTGTCATAATGATGGTATTGTCACGCTGCGGAAAAGCCTCTTCCGTGGCGTGAAAAAGGCTCTTTGGGTATGCCGTAAAGCCTCAATGAGGTCACAGGAAAGGCTCTCGCGGCGGGCGGATATGGTGTGCGTGTCTGCGTAGAGAGTATCAGTCGCTCTTAAAAAGAACAATATTCACGATATAAAGAAGAAAGACACGAGTTTTTATGCGGTTCCCTTGCATATACTGAACGTATGCCGGTTGCCTTTAAGAGACGTGAACGTGTCGTCTCACCGCTGTTTTACGGAAATGAAATGTAAAGATTTTTTACTTTGCGTCATGCCTGCACGTGATGTGCGTTTCATAAGAGAAAGGTTGCCGACAGCTTCCGTCGCATCACTTGATACGCCATGCGTATTATACGCATGCCACTAAAGTAGAGACGCAAAATCTTGCGTCTCACAAGGGATAAATGCAAATTTCGTGAGTAATTATATTGGAGTATATGTATCGCAAACCTTGTTCGTGAGACGCAATATTTTGCGTCTCTACAGGGCTCGCGCCGTACATTATAATAGTGATGGTGCACCGCATCACATTTGTTTATAGGCTCTTCATCCATCTTCCGTACTTTAACCGACGTTTCATTTCCATTTTTCCGGATGTTTCCAGGCACATTTCCGAAATGTCAGGAAAAAATACATATGATAGAAGCATGTAGGACGGATGAAGAGCTTATTGCAGAATAATAAAGCAGGTTCATCTGTCTGACGACAGGTAAGGCTTAATATTGCAGTATTATTTCTTAGCCTTTTTCCTGCTGTTCTTTTTTACAGGATTCATTACGGTTTTTCCGGCAGCCTGCTGGAAGAACGGAAGGTCTTGCAGCGTCTTGCCTTCTTTAGCCAGTTTCTCTACAAGTTCAACCACCCATCCGGAGTTCCATGTGGTGCGTCCTTCAAGTCTGGTGCCCTTGGTACAGTCTGCCCACCAGTCGAGCATATCCTTCTTATAGCCCTCGACTCGTTCGGGATACATTGCCGAGAGGTCGTGCTCCTCGTTGCGGTCGGTCATAAGATTGAACAGTTCTATCTTGTTGTTCTTGCCCCACACACATTTCCAGTCACCGTCGGTGACGGTCATGAATCCCGTCTCGGCAGAATAGAGTTTGCGCTGTGGCATGGGCAGGTTCTTCTCAAGAGTTGGAAGCATCGACACACCGTCAACCTTGCGGGGATTGTCAACGTTACACATGTCGAGGAAAGTGGGCATGAAGTCGATGCAGTGCATCGGTTCTGAAGTCTTTCGGTGTCCCCACGCCTTCGGATAATAGAATATGGC
>ERZ779643.972-NODE-972-length-21648-cov-6.353494_pt1 | contig 21648 bp, 26 predicted proteins | sample MGYA00511564_ERZ779643 | MGnify/ENA primary metagenome ERZ779643 (study PRJEB29588, sample SAMEA2147114) | human gut metagenome | biome: human gut; feature: human-associated habitat; material: faeces | place: Denmark | collected 2008/2010 ... | reverse complement strand
CCTACCGTGCTTTGTAGTATATATTCCCTTGAAATATTATATAAAAAATATGCTTCGAACTCAAGGTTTTCATTCCTATGTGTGCCTTTGAGCGAAGCGAGAAAGGAATGAAATTTAATATGAATATTTTAGCAATAGATACTACAACTAAAATTGCTAGTGTTGCAATATATAATGGTAAAAATATTACTGAAGAAAAAATATCAAATGAAATTACTCATTCTGAAAAATTGTTACCATTAATTGATGAAACCTTGAATAAATGTAAACTTACGTTAAAAGATATAAATATGTATGCTTGTATCAATGGTCCAGGTTCATTTACTGGAATAAGAATCGGCCTTTCAACTTTAAAAGCCTTTTCAATGATAGATAATAACAAAACATTCTCTATTGAGTCTACAAAACTTATTGCATACAAAGCTTTAATAGAAAGTAAAAAAAGTTCTGCAACAATTGCCTCTTTAATAGATGCAAGAAACGATAGAGTTTATTATGCTGTATACAAATTATCTTTAAATAATGATAAAATTAATATACAAACACTACTTGATATATCAAATGATACAATTGATGTAGCTTTAAAAAATATATCCACAATTAATGATATAACTATTATTGCAGGTGATTGCATTTACAAATTTAGTGATATTTTAAGTAATTTATTTAAGTCTACATATAACTTTTACCCTACTACTACTGATTTAATAGAAGCATATTTTAAAATAGATAATGTAGATAATTATATGTATGATACTTATACACTTGATGCTATATATGCAAGACCTTCACAAGCTGAAAGGATAAAAAATGGTAATAAATAATATAACTATTAAAAAATTAGAAAAAAATGACATTAATAAAATATTACAGATAGAAAAATCCCAAAATGTAACTATATTAAAAGAAACTGTTATATTAGACGATATGTCAAATTCAAATAATACATTATATTTTGGTGCAATATATAACGATATTATTGTAGGATATATTGCAATAACCTATGTTATAGATACTATAGATATATTATCCATAGTTACTATGAAAAACTATGAGAATATTGGTGTTGCTACTCTACTTTTAGAATACATATTTAATTTTGCTAAAAAAAATAATGTAAATAAAATCTTTCTTGAAGTAAGAACTTCTAATACAAAAGCTATTAATTTATATGAAAAAAATAATTTTAAATTAATTAGCAAAAGAAAGAATTACTATACTGATACTAAAGAAGATGCTTTAATATATTTAAAAGAAATTAAAAAAAATTAACTTCCAAATAAAATTGGAAGCCTTTTTTATTTATATTTATTGTTATTTAAAAAGTATGATATTTGCTATAAACATCTGTTAAAACTATTACTAAGTTTTTGTCTAACGAAAAATTTTTTGAATTTACAGACATTTGATCTCCACAAAGTGATATCTTAACTTCATTACCATTTTTATTATTTTTAATTAAAAATCTATACGCCTTTCCTAATAATTCTTCACCAAGCCCAACATCATTTACTAAAACTTCATCTTTTATTGTATTTATTATAGTTTTTATATCCTCTTTATCTGTAACCTTTGCTAATTCTTCATTTAAATATCCAATAATAGTTATTTCAATATTATCTATATCTTCCTCTGAAGAATAAACTCTTCTAAATGCTATATGATTGCTTAATTTAAAACTTCTAAAAAATATAAAATAACAAGAAACTAGAATAACTAAAATAGCTATTATTATTAATATACACTTAATAACTTTTTTCATTTGCTCCACCTCTATTTTTAATTTAACATTTTTAGTCAATTTTTTCAATATTTTCTGTTTTTTCGATATTTTTCGACAAAAATAAGCACAAGTTAAAACTTAAATAGTAAAAATGATAAATTTAACTTAATTTCACTTCAAACTTTTTTTCTTTTTTATATAAATTTTATTGAATAATTTTTCATTATATAATAAAATATATTTGTACGAAAGAAGATGGAGGAAAATATGAAAATTAAGGAATTAAAATATACAGATTTAAAAAATACACTTAAGGAGGAAAGCTTACCTTTTGAAACTACTAATGATATAGAACCTTTTAATGGTATAATTGGTCAAGAAAGAGCTTTAAATGCTATAAAAGCTGCTATGCAAATACCACAAAAAGGATTTAATTTATATGTTTCTGGGAGTATTGGAATTGGTAAAACAGCTTATGCTTTATCTGTAGTTAATACACTTAGTCAAAAACAAAGTGTACCTAATGATTTTTGTTATATATATAATTTTGATAACCCAAATGAACCAATTGCTGTTAGTCTAGAACCAGGTATGGGCTTAGAATTTAAACAAGATATGAATCGTTTTATAAAGAAATTACTTGATAGACTATCTAAGGACTTAACTGGTGATATGTATGAAAAAGAAAAAAAGACTATACTTGATAGATATACAAGAGCAAAAGAAAATATAATGAGAGAGTTTGACAAATCTACTTATGAACAAGGTTTTAAAGTTAGAAATACTGAAGACGGTATCTACTTTTCTCCTGTGCATAATGGAGTGGTTTTAAGTGAAAAAGACTTTACTATTTTAGATGATAAAACAAAAAAATATTTTGAAGAAAAAAGTCCTAAAATCCAAGAGCAAACATTTGAAGTATTAAGACAATTAGATGCCTTGGATAAAAAAGCTGAGCAAGTAATTGAAGAATGGCAATCTAATTTAACTACTTTTGCAGTTACTCAATGTATGAGTGATTTAAAAATTAAATATAAAAATAATCTAAAAATACAAAACTTTTTATATTCTATTCAAAGTGACGTTATAAATAATATAGACGCATTCAAAAAATTCGAGGATAGTCAAAAGACTTCTAAAAAAACTATACCTCCTATGATGATGCCAATGATGATGCAAAAGCAAAATAAACCTTGGGAAAATTATAGAGTAAACTTAATTATAGATAATGATAGACTAATGCATGCACCTGTTGTTTTATGCAAAAATCCAAATTATTTTGATTTATTTGGAAAATTAGAATTTGAAACAAGTCCATCTGGTGTTAAAACTAATTATATGATGTTAAAACCAGGTCTTATTCATAAAGCAAACGGTGGTTATTTAATAATTAATATACGTGACTTATTAAATAGTATGCCAACATGGGAAGCTTTTAAAAGAGTTCTTAAAAATCAAGAATTATCTATAGATAGTTCAAGAGATATTGCACAACCTGTAACTGTCGTTTCTTTAAAACCAGAACCTATACCTATTAATGTTCAAGTTATTCTTATTGGTTCTGAAATGCATTATCAACAACTTTGTCAAATGGATGTTGACTTTAAAAAATTATTTAAAGTTAAAGCTGACTTTGATGATTATTATATAAGAAATAAAGAGAATACTTTAAAATTTGCTGGATATATTTCATTTTTAGTTAATCAACACAAACTAGTACCTTTTAATGCAAGTGCTATTAAAGAAATAATTGAATACAGTTCAAGATGTGCAAATAATAAAAATAGGCTTACTGCTATAAAACAAGATATTGCAGACCTTTGTATTGAAGCAAATCTAATTGCAAAGAATACTAGAAAAAAAGTTGTAAGTGCCGTAGAAATAAAGAAAGCATTAGAAGTAAAAAAAGAAAGATTTTCAAAATACAATGATACTTTAAATGAAATGATTTCACAAGGCGACATTATAATTTCAACTGATGGTTCAAAGGTTGGACAAATTAATGGACTTACTATTGCAATAACAGGTGACTTTTCATTTGGTCAACCAGTAAGAATTACTGCTAATACTTTTATTGGAAAAAATGGTGTTGTAAATATTGAAAGAGAAATCTCATTAAGTGGTACATCTCACTCAAAAGGAGTATATATCTTATCAGCATATATAGGTGAAAAATATGCTCAAGAAGTTCCTCTTTCTCTTACTGCTAGTATTTGTTTTGAACAATTATATAATGGAGTTGATGGTGACAGTGCTTCATCAACAGAATTATATGCAATTTTATCTTCCCTTGCTGGAGTACCTATTAAACAATCACTTGCCGTTACTGGTTCTGTAAATCAAAAAGGTGAAATTCAACCTATTGGTGGTGTTACAGATAAAATAGAAGGATTCTTTAGAGTTTGTAAAAACAAAGGATTAAATAAAGAAAATGGTGTTTTAATTCCATTTCAAAATGTTAAAAATCTAACTTTAAGTGATGAAGTTATTCAAGCAGTTAAAGATGGTGATTTTCATATCTACCCTATTTCTACAATTGATGAGGGAATTGAAATTTTAACTGGAATGAAGGCAGGTACTTTAAATGAAGATGGAAAATATGAAAAAGATACAATAAATTACTTAGTATCTGAAAAATTAAAAGACTATGCTATGAAAAGTAAAAAATTTAATGTTTAAGTAAAATAAAGGAAGTATATATATACTTCCTTCTATTTTTTTATACATTCTTTTTCATATTCATCTATACACTCAAGTATGTTTATCATATCTGATTTATATGGTACTAAGCTATTTCCCACTTTTTGTGTCTTTTCGTTTCCCTTACCAAGCATTAATATAATATATTTATCCTTACTTGCTTTTACAAATTCAACTGCCTCTTTAATAGCAATACTTCTATCTTCAATTATTGTATAATTCTTGTTATATTTTGATAAATATTTTGCTATCTCATTTGAAATCTGTTCTACTGATTCGTATGCTGGATCATCTGCTGTTAAGTATATTTTATCTGCATTTTTTCCAGCTTCTTCACCTAAATCTTTTCTCCTGATTTGTGCTTTGTTTCCAGTACATCCAAATATAGCTATTATTTTTCTATCTGGATATTCCTTCTTTGTGGTATCAAAAATCTTTTCAAATGATAATTTATTATGTGCATAATCAACTATTCCAACTATTTTCTCATCATTACTATGGTATATCTCCATTCTACCTTCTGACTTTGCAATACTTAAGCCAAGATAAATATACTTTTCTGGTATATTCATACAAACTGCTACTGCTATTGCAGCCAATGCGTTTTCTACATTAAATAAACCTGGAACCACAAGAACCATTTCTCTTTCAAAATATTTTGTTTTTACCGTAAATACAGTTTTAAATCCTTCTTTATGTATATTATATCCATACACATCAGCATTACTATTAACTGTAGAAAATGTTATAACCTCCTTTGCATCCCTTTTTGCAATTTCATATATTTTATCACTATAATCACAATCTAAATTAACACAGGCAATATTTGACTTAGAGAATATTTTTAATTTAGAATTAAAATAATCTTCAAAATTTGGATGCTCTATTGGCCCTATATGGTCTTCTGATATATTTAAAAATACACTTATATCAAAATTAACATCATGCACTCTTCCATATTTTAACGCTTGTGAAGATACTTCCATTACCACATCTTCTATTTTGTTTTCGATACAAGTATAAAATATTTTTTGAAGATCATATGATTCTGGAGTTGTAAGAAGTGATTTTTTGTTAGTAATTCCATCATAAGTATATATAGATGAAATTATTCCTGTATCCTTTTTCATCATTGCTTTTTTATACTCATCAAGTATATATTTTACAAAATATGAAGTTGTAGATTTTCCTTTTGTTCCAGTAATACCAATTACATTTAATTTACTAGAAGGATTATTAAAATACAAGTTTGAAACCAAAGACAATGCAATTTTAATATCATTTACAATTATACATGGGATATCAACGTCATAATCTACCTCTGATACATATATAACTACTCCTTCTTTTATAGCGTCAAGTAAATACTCTTTTTTAAAACTTGCACCTTTACATATAAACAATGTGTTTGGATATATATCTTTCGAATTATATGACACATATTCAACTTCTCTATTAAGTATCTCTTCACATTTTACAGTTTTATTTAGTAATCCTTTATCCTTTAAAATATTTATATACTCACTTACATTATATTTTTCCATACTTTACCTCAATATCATTATATAATTTCTTTAAGATTATATAACAAAGATATATAAAAATCAAGCAAGAAAAAATAGCTAGATTATTATATATCTAACTATTTAATAAACTAATTTAAATTAACCTTTGCTATTACCATATCATTATTATTGCCATCTATATTTCCAGCATTATATGAATTTTTAATAGTTTCTTCTATTTTCATATCTAATGCATCTTTATCTACATTTTCTGCTAATACCATCTCACTAATTAATATATTCTTAGCAGTTGATAACATTTTCTTTTCGCCTATAGAAAGCCCTCTTTCCATATGTCTATGAGATAACTCTCTAACAACTTCTGCAACTTCTAGTATGTCGCCAGATTTAATTTTTTCTACATTTAAATTATATCTTTTACTCCAATTAGCATCATGAACATATGGATCTTTTGGTTTTTCTAAAACAGAAAAGACCTTATCAGCTTCTGATTTATCCGATATTTCCCTTATTCCTACATTTTCAACTTTACTAGTTGGAACCATAAGCTTCATTCCACCAACAGGCATTTTGATTATATAATAATCTTCTGAGTTGCCAAGCATTTCTCTTTCTTCAATTGATTCTATAGTACCAGCTCCATGCATTGGATATACTACTTTATCACCTATATTAAACATGGTCATCCCCCCTGCGACATCTTATTTAACACATTAATATTATATCACACTTTTGCCAAAAAGTAAAGTGATTTTAAAAATATTTTCTCAGTTATAGTGAAATATATTAGTTATATAGTTTACATAATCTTATTTATATATTATACCCTTTTAACAAATATTGTTCTTGTAATCTTCTTAAAGATTGATTTAGAATTCTTGCCCTTATCTCGCCTATACCTTCAACTTCATCAAGTTCTTCAACAGAGGCTGCACATACACCCTGAAGTGATCCAAACTCTTCAATTGTTTTATCAATAACATATGCAGGCATTTTTGGTACTTTACTAAGTATTCTATATCCCTTAGGAGATACGTTATAATCTAAGATATTAGGAGTAATTTCATAACCAAGTAATCTAATTATTTTTTCAGAAATAAGAAGGTCTTTTTTATCTAATTTTCTAATATCATTTAATATAGTTTCTTCATTTTTTGTACTTCTCTTCTTTACTACCATATAATCTTGAATTATCTTTTTCTCTTCTGATTCAACATTTGATATTATTTCCTCTAATTGCATATTTATAAGTCTACCTTCTGTACCAAGTTCAACTATACATCTTTTTACTTCAGCTTCCATTCTCATTATAGTTTCGCTACGATATATACAGTTAGCTACAGTCTCAAGAGATACGATATCATCAAATTCATGTTCACTTAATATATTTAACATATTATCAAATACAGCTTTATATTTTTCCAGTGTTTCTAGTGTTTGATTTGCTCTTGTAACAACTATTGATAAATCATTTAATACATATCTAAAATCACCTTTAAATATTGTAATTATACCTCTTCTTTGTGATATACAAATAACTAACTCATTAGTTTGTTTAGCCACACGTTCTGCTGTTCTATGTCTTGTTCCTGTTTCAATTGTTTTTATAGTATGATCTGGTACTAGCTGTACATTTGCCATAAGTATTTTCTTTATATCCTTACTTAAAACAATTGCGCCATCCATTTTTGATAACTCATAAATACTAGCTGGTGTAAAATCTAAATCCAGTTTAAAACCACCATCTGTTATATTCATTACCTCTTTATCATCTGATACCACAATCAATGCACCAGTTTTAGCCCTTAGTATATTATCAAGTCCATCTCTTAACACTGTTCCTGGTGCTACTAATTTTAATAATTCTAATATTTCTTCTTGATTCATTTTTACACCTACCTTTACTTAAATGTATATGAAATTGCTTGGTCAATAGTATTAATTCCTATAAGTTCTACTTTTAAATCTGAAATTTCTTTCTTTAACAATTCCACTTGTCTTTTATTTCCATATATTCTGTTATAACCTAATTTTGAAACTTCCCTTACTCTCTTTTCAAAATTAGTAACACTTCTTATTTCACCAGTAAGTCCAAGTTCACCAATAAATACAGTTTTTAAATCATTTACTATATTTTTATAACTTGAAATTATTGCCATAGCAATAGCTAAATCAGCTGCTGGTTCGTCTATTTTTATACCACCTATTACATTTACATATATATCTTTTTCTCCAAGATTTATATTACATTTTTTTTCAAGAACTGCAAGTATCATATTTACTCTATTAAAGTCCACACCATTTGCAACTCTTCTTGGCATATTATAATATGAATGAGCTGTTAAAGCTTGTACTTCTAAAAGTATAGTTGATGTTCCTTCTAAAGTTGCAACAATAGAAGTACCTGGTAAATTAGTATTTGTATCACTTAAGAATACCTCTGACATATTGGTTACTTCGACCATCCCTACATCTTCCATATCAAATATTCCAATTTCATTAGTTGATCCAAATCTATTTTTTACACCTCTAATTATTCTATGAGAAAAAAATCTTTCTCCTTCAATATATAAAACAACATCTACCATATGTTCAAGAATTCTTGGTCCTGCAATAACTCCATCTTTTGTTACATGCCCTATAACTATTACAGTAAGACCTTCTCTTTTTGCCAGATACATAAGTCTTGCTGTTACTTCTTTTACCTGTGATATACTACCAGGTACAGAAGATATTTCTTCATCATACATAGTCTGTATTGAATCTATTATACAAAATTTTGGTGATACTTCTTCTATTTTATTTTCAATCTGCGATATATTAGTTTCACTTAAAAAATATATATCATCTGAGTTTACTTTTAATCTATCTGCTCTAATTTTAACTTGAACTTCAGATTCCTCTCCAGATACATATAATACCTTACCATTTTTCGCAAGATTTGCACATACCTGCATTATTAAAGTTGATTTACCTATACCAGGTTCTCCTCCAATTAAAGTTAATGAACCTTCAACTATTCCAGAACCAAATACTCTATTTAATTCTTCATAGCCTGTATCTATTCTTACTGTTTTTTCTACTTTTATATCATTTAATTTTTTTACTTCTGATTTATTATCAAATGTACTTGAAAATCCTTTATTTACTTTAGAGCCTGCTTTCTTTTGTATTTTTTCTTCAACAAAGCTATTCCAACTATTACATCCAGGACATTTACCAAGCCACTTTGCAGATTCATAACCACATTCTTTACAAAAAAATACTGTATTTGTTGCTGCCACAACTTTACCTCCTACTAAAATTTAATTAACAACAGTAAGTATAAACGTATTATCCGTATTAAAAGTCTCATCGTTTATATCGCCATTATATACTACCCAAAATAAATTACCATTATTATATCTATATGTTCCAATTTTTTCATATTCATGTAAAGAGATTATTCTATCATTGTCAGCTGCAAATTTATCTCTTGTACTATCAGTCACAAGAATAATCTTATCATTATCTCTATCATATTTTATATCATAAATTACTAAATCTCCTTCAGTAGTAGGCTGAACTAACCTTATATATGCACTTTCTTTATTATTATATTTATTCATAAATTCTTCATAAAGATTTTCGTTATATACTTTAGCATGATTTACAACAAAACATTTATCATTTATGGCTTCCTCAATTGTATAATCTTCTTTTATTTGTTTGATATTAACATAACCTGTTGTAAGCTTTGTATCATAAAATTTATCTAAAGCATTTGTTTCTTTTGTGAAATTAAGTATACTATTATATTCATCACTTGATATTTCATAAATTCCGTTATATGGTTGTTCTAAGTAGTAATTTCCTTTTCTTTCATAAACAAACAAAGTTGAACTACCACTTGACTTATGATAAATTTTAATAGTAATTACATTACTTACATTAACAGGAAAATCTTGTATACTTTCAATTTTAGTTGTTCTACCATTTGACATTAAAGTTGTAATAATACTAGTTATCTCCTCTTCTTTATCTAATTTTACCTCATTATCATTTAGAGTCACAAAAATACTAGATACATCACTTATTTCTGGTAATTTTAAATTATACTTTGGTTTATTTATTATAGCAAAGCAAAGTGTAAAAATTAATATAACTAAAATAAATACTATAAGGATAACTATATTTTTCCCTTTCATTAATATCACTCCTTGCTATAAAAAACATCTTCATAAATTAATTTAAAACTTAAACTATAACAGTCTAAGTTTTAAATTAAACTACACACCTAAAAAGTTAGATATCTGTATCAATCTAGCTAACAACTAACTCTTTACAAATTTCATCTTGAATTTCTTTTAAGACTCTTTTAGCTTTCAATTTTTAAAATATTTTTCTGCTGATTTTATTTTTCCTGTATTGTGCGTTACAAAAATAATTTCTTTTTCCATAATTAATTCTCCTATAATTTTTATGTTTTTTAAGAAAATAGTTTACAAATAAGAACTACTTGTTAATTATTCATCTTTTAAGTATTTTTCCCAATCCATAAAAGCATGACCAATTCTTAATACAAAAGCTTTTAAATTTTCTTCATCAACAATATAAAATATTATATAATTTCTTACATTGACTTTTCTGATATTATTATAACCTGTTAATTCTTGGCTTAAAATAGGCATACTACTTGCTATATCTTCTAAATTTTTCAGCTCTTGCTTAAACAAAAGTTTATATTTATCTGCCACAATATCACCTGCCAAGTTATATTTTAAATACTTTACAATCCTTTCCAAATCTTGCTTGGCAATTTCTGAAATCTCAACTTTATATCTTTTCATATAAAAACTCCAATCCTTAGATATTATTTATTTTGTTAAAAACTTCTTCTATTGAATATACCCTATTTGCATTTACATCCTCTATTCCTTTTTGTAACTTTTGCTTTAAATCTTTTTTACTTTTTATCATTATTTCATCTGGAGCTTCTGTATCTAAATGTGATATTTTTAAATATTCAATAAAGTTTATTACTTGGTTTGTAAGTTCTTCTGGCAATGTATCTATTTCATTATATAGTCTTTGTTTTTCGATAGACATATTTATTACCTCCCTAAATTTATTATAATAATATTATACTAGCTTTTATAAAAAAATCTATAAAGTTCTAAAAAAATTTAAACTTATCAACCTGCAAAATAAATTACTAGTTATTTAATGAACCACTGAATTTTAATCTATTGTAAACATTTTTAATAATTTCATATCGATAACCAATTACTTTTTTATAGAACTTTCTTCTGCTAACAGACATACACGAAATACTATCTATAAAATCATCAATTTTATCAATATTTATTCTTTTAAATATCCTATTTATAGCATTATTGCATTCCACATTTTTACCATTTTTTATATAAGACATATAGTTTATCTTTTTGCCATTTTCTTTTATACAAGAATAACAGTTAATTGCTAAATTTTTTATTTCTACCTCATTCATTTTTTCTAAGTCACTATCATCTAAAATTGGATTTAAACAAGAACCACAATCATAAATAGGTGCAAATTTAGCTTTATTGTTTATTGGATATACTAAAATTCCCCAATTTCCATTATGCCTGTCAGTATTTCCAATTAAACTATCAATAATAAACATATCCCAAAACTTTTCTTTTATGTTATCATTTAGTGAAAGTGAGGATATTTTTTTTATGCCATCTATTACTTCCATTATATCTGCTAATTCTGTTTCTATTTTTTTGTCTGGATTAACACTTAATGCTAAGTTTTCGAATTCATATAAAACACAATCTTTATTTGTAAAATCTTCACAAGCACATACTATTTTTTCTTTTCCATTATATGTATAATTACCTAGAATTGTATTTTGTGTTACAAATCCAGACATTTCAAATATATGGCTTCCTACATATTCTGAAAATGCATTGTTAATATAGGATATGTTTTTATTTTTCTCTCTTATTGGGTCCGGGAATTTTACTAAGTATTTTTTTCCATCATATATTAAAGTTTTTTTCTTTTCAGAACCGTTATAACTATTTAATTCTTCAACAGCTTTTGTAAAATCTAACATAAAAATTCCTTTCTAATATTCATTTTCTACACATTAATTTTTTATATTTATTCTTAATAGATTTCTATTATTTTTTCTCTAATAATTCTACTATTTTTTAAACTTTCTTTCATTAAATGTGTTCCATCTATACCTGTATAAAGTTCTTAACTTAGAAATTACTTAAATACTTAATAACTAAGAAACTAAATTTAATCAAATTATGGTGGAGGTGACGAGAATTGAACTCGTGTCCAAAAATCCTTTCATATAAACTTCTCCGAGTGCAGTAAATGTTTAATTTAATATTATAGCACTAAAACATTTACAAAAATATGCTACAATATGACTTTAAAATACCCTCTAACTTAAAGTCATAGGTTAGATTTGTTAGCTAGATAAGTCGATGCCCATATATCCCCTCTAGCAAAGAATGTATGAACATGCCGCCAACCTTAGGCAGCTAATGCAAATTCATTTCTATCTGCGTTTAATTTTTAATTCTCGTTTTTATAGTGGCCAACGAGAATCCACTACTCGCTATTTATACTTCTAGATATCTGTCGAAACCTTACACCCCCATGTAATATATATTATAACATAAATATATGCATTTTTAAAGATTTTAGCTCAAATTCCTCTATATAATAGAAAAAGAAAAAAAGATGAGATAACAATTAATCTCATCCTTTTAAATAACAAATTAAATTATTTAACTTCAACAGTTGCTCCAGCAGCTTTTAAAGCTTCAACTAATTTATCTGCATCTTCTTTTGGCATATTTTCTTTAATTGTGCTTGGTGCAGCATCAACTAAATCTTTAGCTTCTTTTAATCCTAAACCTGTAGCTTCTCTAACAGCTTTTATAACAGCTATTTTTGTAGCTCCAGCATCTTTTAATACAACTGTAAATTCAGTTTGTTCTTCTGCAGCAGCAGCTCCACCAGCAGCTGGTCCTGCAGCTACAACAGCAGCAGCAGCGCTTACTCCAAATTTTTCTTCAATTGCTTTTACTAAATCAGCAAGTTCGATTACAGATAATTTTTCAACTTCTTCAACTATTTTTTCGATTTTTTCCATTTTAATTTCCTCCTTAAAATCTTCTTAAATATTATTATAAATAATTACGCATTTTCTTCTTGTTTTTGTCTTAATTGATCAATAACAACAGCGAAGTTACGTATATTTCCAAGTAATGCAGATGCAAGCATTGCATATAATGTATCTTTTGATGGTAGATTTGCAAGTTTCTTAACTTCAGAAACTTCTATCATTTTTCCATCCATAACACCAGCTTTAATTGTATAGAATTCATTATCCTTAGCATAATCATTAACAGCTTTTGCAGGTGTTACATAATCTTCATATCCAATTACAACAGCTGTAGGACCCTCAAGATTATCTAATCCTTCGATTCCTGCTTCTTTTGCAGCATGTGCTATAATTGAATTTTTAACTACTGAATATTCATCACCATTATTTCTTATTGTAGCACGTAATTTAGTATCATCTTCAACACTAATTCCTCTATATTCAGTTAAAACTATCATTTTAGCTTTCTTAAATTTTTCAGCTAAAACTTGTACTTTATCTTTCTTTTTTTCTAATATTTTTTGACTTGGCACTTTATAGTACACCCCCTTATAATACAAAATTCTTGCCTGACACTACCAAGGTAAATGTCAAACAAGAATTATATTCCGTTCAATAATTTAACCTCGGTAGGAATTATGGATTTTATCCACCTACTGTCTAGGGTTTATTTTTATACCAGCACCCATTGTTGTTGATATAGCAATAGATCTTAAATATGTTCCTTTAGCTGCAGCTGGTTTTGCTTTTATTATTGTTTCAAGTAATGCATCATAGTTTTCTTTTAATTTTTCAACACCAAATGATACTTTACCAATTGGGCAATGAATAATATTAGTTTTATCTAATCTATATTCAATTTTACCAGCTTTAATTTCATTTACAGCTTTAACAACATCCATAGTAACTGTTCCAGATTTAGGATTTGGCATAAGACCTTTTGGTCCTAAAATTCTAGCTACTTTTCCTAAAGATGCCATCATATCAGGTGTTGCAACGATAACATCATATTCAAACCAATTTTCTTTTTGGATTTTTTCAATCATGTCATCATCACCAACAAAATCAGCTCCTGCTTCTTTTGCTTGAGTTGCTTTTTCACCTTTAGCTAAAACTAAAACTTTTTTAGATTTACCAGTTCCGTTAGGTAAAACCATAACACCTCTAACTTGTTGATCAGCTTGTTTTGAATCAACTCCTAGTTTTATATGCATTTCTAAAGTTTCATCAAATTTAGCTTTAGGCATTTTTAATGCAATTTCAATAGCTTCTTTTGCATCATAAAGTTTTCCTGGTTCTATTAATTTAGCTGCTTCTTTCATTCTTTTGCTCATTTTCTTTTTCCCTCCTTTTGGTCATAACGAATATTTATAATATTCTCCCACAATTAATCTATAACGGTGATCCCCATTGATCTAGCTGTACCTTTTATAATAGATACCGCAGATTCTAAAGATGATGCGTTTAGATCTTGCATTTTAATTTTTGCAATTTCTTCAACTTGTGCAGTTGTTACTTTTCCAACTTTTTCCTTATGTGGCTTACCTGATGCTTTCTCTATCTTAGCTGCTTGTTTTAATAATACTGCAGCTGGTGGAGTTTTTAGTATGAATTCAAATGTTTTATCAGCATATACTGTTAAAACAACTGGGAATATCATACCAGCATCTTTGGCTGTCTTCTCGTTGAATTCTTTACAAAATTGCATTATATTTATACCAGTTGGTCCAAGTGCAGGTCCTACTGGTGGAGCTGGATTAGCTTTACCAGCTTGTATTTGTAATTTTACAACATGAGTTACTTTTTTCTCTGCCATCTTTTTCACCCCCTTGAATATAGGATTATAATATCATATATATAATATATTGCATACTAAATTTTTTGTATTTGGTTAAACTCTAAATCAACTGTAGTTTCTCTACCAAACATTGATACTTTAACTTTAACCCTTTTCTTATCTTTAAATATTTCTTCAATAACTGCTGGATAGTTGTAAAAAGGTTCAGTTGTGATTCTAACATTATCTCCAACTTCAAAATCAACATTAACTAAGCTATCTATTCCTAAGCTTTGCATTTCTTTTTCAGTAAGTGGCATTGGTTTATCACCCACACCTACGAAATTAAATACACCTTTTATATTTTTAACAACATACCAAGTCTCATCGTTCATTATCATTTTTACTAGTACATAACCTGGGAATACTTTTTTTATTGATGTTTTTTGCTTTCCATCTTTAATCTCGATCTCTTCTTCCATAGGAATTATTATTTCTTGTATTTTATCTTGTATTCCTCTATTTTCTACTATTTTTTCTAAAGTCGCTTTTACTTTATTCTCATAGCCAGAATAAGTATAAACTACATACCAATGTGATAAATCAGCAACGTTTTCTTCTGAAATATTGTCACTTGCCACTATTAATCAACTCCTCACATTAAACACAATAGTTTTAGCCAATAGTATTTCTTATTACATTCCACAATTTTTCATCACAGAATTCTAATATCATGTCAGCTCCTAGTACAATTACTGAGAAAACCAAAATTAAAGCTATAACTAAAACTGTATTATTAATAAGTTGCTTTTTAGTAGGCCATACTACTTTTTTTAATTCAGCTTTTACACCTTTAATAAAACCATTTGCCATATCAAGTCAACTCCTAACTATTTTGTTTCTTTGTGTGTTGTATGTTTTCCACAGAATTTGCAGAATTTTTCAACTTCTATTCTATCAGGATTGTTTCTTTTATTTTTACTTGTTTCATAGTTTCTTTGTTTACATTCTGTACAAGCTAATGTTATATTTTCTCTCATTTAAACTACACCTCCACGTTAATCCAATCATGTATGCTAGTTTATTTTACCATAAACAAATTCAAAAGTCAAGTTATTTTAAGCTGTTTTAAAAACTTTTATTACCATAAGTTTTATATTACTTAATTTTAAACCTTATTTTATCTTAATCCTCTTATACTAATATCTGTTATAATATTTGATACATTGTATATAAATAAGATTTCAGAAAAATCATTATTTTTTATATAATCAGAAATTGACGCTTTATAATATCTAGGATCTAACAAAATGATTTGTTCATAATCATTACACATAAACTGTGCCATTATATGTGCATAAGAATCTTTTATAACTAATAACTTCTTTCCATTTTTATTCTTAGTATTTATTATAACTTTAGCATTATTCGAATTTAAAAAATATGAATATTTATCTTTCTTACTTAAATATTCTTCATTATATAGGCTATTAGATATTTTACCATCATAATATACCGAGTCTAAATTTGTATTATAAATATTTTCATATATATCTATTCTATCCTTTTCTTGATTTACTACTTGTGCTTTAGAATCTAGTGTACCTAAGAATTCATTAGTTACCGTTTTTATAGTATAATCTTTTTCTAATAAATTATCTTTCCCCATACTTTTTCTAAACTCATTATATGTAATTAAAGCACCTAAACTTGTCATATGATGATCTGTTTTAAAATAAATATATCTTGATTTATTTTTATATAAACTTTCTCTTGTATCTATTTTAACAATTTTATCATCTAACATCTGATAAAAATAATCTATTATTTCATTTTGATCATAAGTAACTGCATTTTTAGGTAATTTATCACTATATATACTTATAGAATTTGGCACTAGCATAAAATAAACTTTACTATTTATTTTATCTACAAAATTATTTACACTATTTATAACATTATCAATATTATCATAATCAGCTTTAGATAATATCTTTTTTTCAAATAAATACCCATTTTTTCCAATATAAACATCATTATTCTCATCTTTTCCAATTGATTTTTCCAAAAAAGATTTTGTCTTTATAAACTCATTTCTAAATATAAAATGATCATTAATATAATCATCCATCTGGCTTACATATTTACCATCAACTAATTTTTCAAATGTAAAATATGGAAGTTTTGCTAAAGGTCTATTTTCTTGCTCAGAAAATTCTTTATTTGGAATAATAAAATTTAAAATTATAAGTAAAACCCAAATAGCCATAAAACTAAAGAAAAATATTTTATTGTTCATTTTACTATTCCTCCTTTAAAATCTAAAATATAAAAATGGGTTAAATGAATCACTTACTAAATATGATGTTGAAAATATAAATATTGCAATATATATAAATGAAGTAATTAAACTAGGTAATAATTTATTCTTTGTTTCCATTTTCTTTAACAACTTAGTTATAATTGGAGTGGATAGTATTATTCCAATTATAATTATGATTGCATAATTTTTTAAATAGTATATTCCTTCTGAGTTATAACTATATGAATAATTAAAGTTAAATAAAGCTTTAAAATATTCTCCTATTTTTCCTAAATCTTCAAAAGCAAATATAAGCCAACTAATAAGAACTAAAAATATCGTATATATATGCCTAAATATTGCTGGTATTTTTTCTAAGAACTTTAACAAGAACATTTTTTCTAGTATTAATATAACTCCAAAATAAAGTCCCCATAATATAAAGTTCCAGGAAGCACCATGCCAAGCACCTGTTAAAAACCAAACAATAAGTATATTCCTAATTTGTTTTGCAAGCCCTTTTCTATTTCCTCCAAGTGGAATATATATATAATCTTTAAACCAAGAACTTAATGTAATATGCCATCTACGCCAAAATTCTGTTATGCTCTTTGATATGTACGGATAATTAAAGTTTTCATCAAAATTCATTCCAAATATATTTGCAAGACCAATTGCCATATCAGAATATCCGCTAAAATCAAAATATATTTGTAAAGCAAAAGCAACAAGTCCAAGCCATGCTAAAGCTGGAGATAAAGTTATATAACTACCACTTTCAATTATACTCCAAAGTTTTCCTACATTATTTGCTATAAGTACTTTTTTACCAAGACCTAGTATGAATCTTTTCATACCCTTAGTAAAATTATTCATACTTATCTTCTTATCAACTAATTCTTCATCAACAGTTTCATATCTAACTATAGGACCTGCTATTATTTGAGGGAATAAAGTTGTATATGTTAAATAATTATAAAAACTTTTTTCACATTTTACAGTTCCTCTATAAACATCTATTATATATGATAAAGATTGAAATGTATTAAAAGATACTCCTATAGGTAAAGGTATATTTAGTAACGGTATATTAAAACCAGTTATTAAATTTATATTAGAAATTATAAAGTCAGCATATTTAAAGAAAAATAGTATTAATAGGTTTACTCCTACATCAATCCCTAAATATAACCTCTTTTTCTTTTTATTATCAAAATACTTGTCTATTTTTTTGCCACAAAAGTAATCCATAACTGCAAGTATCAACATTATAAATATGTAACGTATTTCTCCCCATGCAAAAAATATTAAACTTGCTATAATCATAACCGCATTTTTAAATTTTTTTGGTACTATAAAATATACAAGTAACATTATTGGAAGAAAAATATATAAAAATACTACACTACTAAAAACCATTTTGCACCTCAAAAAATATGCTCTCACCAAATTTTAATTGATGAGAGCGTAAATACTATTTTATCAATTTTTCTAATTCTGTAGCATTTTCAGCTATAATTATATACACATAATCACCAGTTGTAGCAATTATTCTGTTTTTTACTAATTCTAATTGCTCTGGTAAGTATTTTTCCCACTGTGCTTGATAGCTATTTCCATACTCTTCTAATTTTTGTTTTACTTCATCAGCTTTACCATCTGCAGCTTTTATAACAGCAAATAAACTTGCTTGAACATTCATCATTGGCATTTTACCATAGACTTCTTCAATATCTGATTCTGGAATATTAAAAACTGATACTGCAACATCTTTTGTTATATCCATTGTTGCCATATCATTAAATCCTCCATTTGAAGTAATAGAAGTAGATATTGAGTTTAAGTCTAAATTAACATTTCCATTTCTAATAAACAAGAAATATACTGCAGCAATTATAGCTATAATTACTAAAACTATTATTACTCCATAAATCCCTTTATTATTTTTCTTTTTATCTTCCATATAAAAAACCTCCATAAATTTATTATATATTATAATCAATTTTTTTACAAGTATAATTAACTTAATTTTATTTTTCCTTCTCTTATATTATAAAATAAATGTTGTTGTACAATTCCTGAATATTTTCCAAAATTTTTATCGGCATATTCAATAATATCTTTTTTAGTCATTTTCCCTTTATATTCTCTAAAATAAAGTATAGACATTACTCTTTCTACCCAGACATCGATTGGGAAAACATCATCTTTATTACATGAAAATAACATTATGCAATCAGCAACTTTTGGTCCAACACCTTTTAATGTAAGTAACTCTTTTCTTAATTCTTCTGTGCTTAAATTGTCTATATTGTTAATATCAATTTTATTATTTAACATATCTTCTACTGTACTTTTTAAATATCTATCTCTAAATCCTACTCCGCAGTCTCTATATTCTTGTGATGTTACATCTTTTAGTTGTTCTTTAGTTGGAAATAAATAATACTCTTTTCCTTCAAACATTACCTTTGTTCCATATTTAGAAGATATTGTTTTAATAGATTTGGATATTCTTGGTATATTATTGTTTGATGATATTATAAACGATAATAATGTTTCAAAGAAATCTTGTTTTAAATGTCTTATTCCACTAGTATTTTTTACAGCTTTTTCCACATTTTTATCAAATTTAGATATTGTTTTTTCAATACTTCTATAATCCTTATCAAGATCGAAATATTTTCTTACTACATCTTCTAAATTTTCTTCTTTATTGCTACTTATATATAAAGTATCTCCATCTTGTTTTACTTTTAAAACTCTATCATGTATAACTCCTATAAAGGTATTAGGTTCATCTTCTACTTTTTCCCACCTAAAACATTGTCCACATTCTAAAGTATATTTTAAATTAAAACAATCTACTTTAATTTCAATATTATTCAATAACATCTTCTCCTTCTATTTTAACTTCTACTAAGTCACTAGTACAATATGCACATTTAACTGCATTTATTGGAATTGTACTCAAACAATATGGACAAGTTTTTGTTGTCTCTTTAATTATAGTTTCTTCATGTTTACTTGTTTTCTTTTTTATCTTCTCTATATTTTTAACTACGATAAACAATACAACTGAGACTATAACAAAATTAAGAATAGCGTTTAATAATAAGCCATATTCAAATGTTATTTCACCAGCCTCTTTAGCAGCTGCAGCTGTAGCATATGTTCCTCCTGTAAGCGAAACAAATAATGTTGATAAGTCAACTTTATTTGTAAGTAGACTAATAAAAGGTGTTATAACTGTATTAACAATTGAATTTATTATGTTTGTAAAAGCTCCACCTATTACAACACCAATTGCTAAGTCTATAACATTACCCTTTAATGCAAACTTTTTATATTCACTAACTGTTTTTTCCATATTTTTTTTAGCTTTTCTTGTTGTGTCTTTTAAAGTATTATCTATTTTTTCAATATCTTTTGATAATTTTTTATTTTTCATCTTATCACCAAATACATTTTACACCATTTTTTGACAAAAAGCAATTGCTAATATTTAAAATAAATTTATACTAATAATGAGCTTAACTATTGTAAATTATAGATTATTTATTAATTTACTGGTATAATTTAATAAACTATCAAATACTAATTTTATAGTTTATATATAAGGAGGAATTTTATATGAATGAAACTTTAAATGTGCTAGAAAGTAGAAGAAGTTGCAGAAATTTTAAACCTGATATGATTACAGATGAAGAATTAAATAGTGTCATTAGAGCAGGAACTTTCGCACCAAGTGGCATGGGAAAACAATCCCCCATTATAATAGCTGTTACAAATAAAATATTGCGTGATAAAATAGCAGAGGAAAATAGAAAAATAGGTGGATTCGAAGAGGGATTTGATCCATTCTATGGTGCTCCTGTAATATTAATCGTCCTTGCAAATTCAGAAGTTAGTACTTATATTTATGATGGAAGCCTAGTCATGGGAAATTTAATGAATGCTGCTGAAAGTTTAGGTCTAGGTAGTATCTGGATTCATCGTGCTAAAGAAGAATTTAATTCTGATTTTGGAAAAGCTATATTAAAAGATTTAGGAATTAAAGGAAATTATGAAGGTATTGCTCATTGTGCTTTAGGTTACCGTAATGAAGAAAAGAAAAAAGCTGCACCAAGAAAAGAAAACTATGTATACCATATAAAATGATAATTCTATAATTACTTACTATAATATTTTACTATTTTTAACTTACTTTTTTTGAATATTTTAACAAGTATGAACCCAAACTATTAAACTTTTTTCTAATAATTTGGGTTCACTTCAAAATTAAGGCTTTTATTTTACTAATAAACTAAATTTGTAGGTAAATAATGTAAATATTTACCTTTTATAATTAATATATAATAATTTTTGAATATTTATATTAAAAATAATATATATTGTATTATATTATAAGTTACTATTCACAGCCAAATAAATAAAAGGCACCAAAACAGGAGGGAATAATTT
>ERZ779643.969-NODE-969-length-21681-cov-36.219736_pt1 | contig 21681 bp, 16 predicted proteins | sample MGYA00511564_ERZ779643 | MGnify/ENA primary metagenome ERZ779643 (study PRJEB29588, sample SAMEA2147114) | human gut metagenome | biome: human gut; feature: human-associated habitat; material: faeces | place: Denmark | collected 2008/2010 ... | reverse complement strand
TCGATGCCGTGCTCTATCTCATGTCCGTGGTTGATGTGGATATGGCGATAGTGAGCGCTGGAATCTTCCTTGCCTTCGTAGAGTTCGATGATGGTCTCGAAGAGCTTATCCACGCCTCGACCGTTGGTGAAGACGGTAGGAATCATCGAGATACCGAAGAGTTCGCCCAGTTTGTCGTAGTCGATGTTATCGCCACGCTTCTCGGTTTCATCAAACATATTGAGGGCGCAGACCATGCGGATGTGCATATCTATCAACTGTGTGGTGAGATAGAGATTGCGCTCCAGGTTGCTGGTGTCGATGACGTTGATAACGATATCCGGCGTATGCTCGATGAGCTGCTTGCGCACATAGAGTTCTTCCGGAGAATAGGCTGAAAGCGAATAGGTGCCCGGTAAATCTACCAGGTTGAAGTGATAGCCGTTGTATTCGGCTTCGCCCACCTTGGCATCCACGGTTACGCCGCTGTAGTTGCCCACACGTTCGTGAGCACCCGATGCGAAGTTGAACAATGAAGTCTTTCCGCAGTTTGGATTTCCCACCAGTGCCACGTTGATGACGCGGTGGAGTCTTTCTGCTTCCTGTTCTGCCAAGGCTTCGTTGCTGGCATTGTCTTTTCTTTCAGCCACGAGCATCTTGTCGCCGAGCGCCTGCTCGTCGCTATCGTTGGAATCTACTACTTTAGAGTCAATTACCTGCTGGCGGTCTTCTTCTTCCGCCTTGCTGAGCTTTGCATCGTTCTTGGCTTCATCAATGGAAACCACCTCGATATGGTCAGCTTCGCTGTGGCGGAGTGACACCTCATAACCCATAATCTTGTATTTCACAGGGTCCTGGAGTGGGGCATTGAGCAGGACATCTACTTTCTTGCCCTTGATGAATCCCATCTCGATGACTCTCTTGCGGAATCCACCGTGACCGGATACCTTGACAATGACGCCGCTTTCACCTGTTTTAAGTTCTGATAATTTCATATATCTTTCCTTGAATTACTTTGTTTTCTTTTAAAACTGGCTTTATTGCCAGCTTTTTTTTCTTTTCGACTGCAAAAATACTAATAATTATTTGCAACTCGGTAGCAATGGAGTTATTTAAAATAAAAATACCTAGAAATGATGAGAGTATCATCAAATCTAGGTATTCTTATCATTATTTATGATGATGGATGTTCCTATACCTTAATTATATATAGAGAACATCATCATTTCTTATGAATCATTCTTTATGCCTGCATGTTTCTGCCATGGCAGTTCTTGAACTTCTTACCGCTACCGCATGGGCATGGATCGTTAGGACGAGGCATGCGCTCTGCACGGTATGGAGTGCGGTTTACTTCTGCGTTCTCGCGAGTATCCTGGTTGGCTGCTGCCTCCTGAGCTGCACGTTCTGCATCGATGTCAACCTTGCTCTCTACGTAGTTCTGCTGGGTGTGCTGCTCTGGTGCTGCCTCCTGAACCTGCTGTTCCTGCTCCATTACAGGAATCTGACCACGCATCAGGATGCTGCTGATGCGGTCGTACATGTCGTTGATCATGCCGTCCCAGATTTTGGCACTCTCCAGCTTGAAGATCAACAATGGATCCTTCTGCTCGTAGCTTGCGTTCTGTACAGAATGACGGAGTTCATCGAGTTTGCGGAGGTTCTCCTTCCAGTCGTCATCAATCATCTGGAGGACAACGTTCTTCTCGAATTCCTTCACAACGCTCTTAGCCTCGCTCTCGTAAGCCTCCTTCAGGTTGCATGCGATGTTGTACATACGCTTGCCGTCTGTGATAGGCACCATGATGCGCTCATACATAGTACCCTGGTTCTCATAAACCTGCTTGATGATAGGCATAGCTGTAGCCTGGATACGCTCTGTCTTGCGCTTGAATACTGCCATAGCCTCCTGGAAAGCACGCTCAGCCAACTCATCGCGTCTGCCGTTCTCGTACTCATCCTCTGTGAATGGAATCTCCATAGCAAGAATCTTCAGGAACTCTTCCTTAGCACCGGTGAAGTCGTTGTTGTTGACGATGTTTAATACGCGGTCCCAGATGATGTTGGCGATATCCATACCGATACGCTCACCCATCAAGGCATGGCGACGCTTCTCGTAGATAACGGTACGCTGACGGTTCATCACGTCATCATACTCCAGGAGGTGCTTACGGATACCGAAGTTGTTCTCCTCAACCTTGCGCTGAGCACGCTCGATGCTCTTGCTGATCATTGGGCTTTCGATACGCTCACCATCCTCGAAACCGAGACGGTCCATTACCTTGGCGATACGCTCTGAAGCGAACAGACGCATCAGCTTATCCTCCAATGATACGTAGAATACTGAAGAACCTGGGTCACCCTGACGACCGGCACGACCACGGAGCTGACGGTCTACACGACGGCTCTCATGACGCTCTGTACCGATGATGGCAAGACCACCTGCAGCCTTTACCTCAGGAGTCAGCTTGATATCGGTACCACGACCTGCCATGTTGGTAGCGATGGTTACGGCACCCTTACCATTTACTGAGCGACCTGCCTCGGCTACGATCTGAGCCTCCTGCTGGTGCAACTTGGCGTTCAATACATTATGAGGAATGTTGCGCATCTTCAACATCTTGCTCAACAACTCTGAAATCTCCACAGATGTGGTACCTACCAATACTGGGCGGCCTGCATTACGTGTCTCCTCGATTTCGTCGATAACGGCACGATACTTCTCGCGGGCTGTCTTGTATACACGGTCATCCAAGTCCTTACGCAGGATAGGACGGTTGGTAGGAATCTCAACAACATCCAGTTTGTAGATGTCCCAGAACTCACCTGCCTCTGTGCTTGCTGTACCTGTCATACCGGCGAGCTTGTGATACATACGGAAGTAGTTCTGAAGAGTGATGGTAGCGAAGGTCTGGGTAGCAGCCTCCACCTTTACATGCTCCTTAGCCTCAACAGCCTGGTGCAAGCCATCGCTCCAACGGCGACCTTCCATGATACGACCTGTCTGCTCGTCAACGATCTTTACCTGACCGTCCATGACAACATACTCATCGTCCTTATTGAACATGGTATAAGCCTTCAGCAACTGCTGCAAGGTGTGAACACGCTCGCTCTGTACACCATAGTATGCCAGATACTCATCCTTCTTGTCGAGGCGAGTCTGGTCGTCCAGGTCTGTACGTGCTTCCAATTCACTCAATTGGGATGTGATATCAGGCAAAACGAACAGTTCCTTGTCGTTAACCTGCTTAGCCAGCCAGTCTGTACCCTTGTCGGTAAGGTCGGCTGAATTCAACTTCTCATCAACAACGAAGTACAATGGCTCTACAGCCTTAGGCATCTCACGGTTATTGTTGGCCATGTAGAACTCCTCGGTCTTCAACAGACCCGCCTTGATACCTTCCTCAGAGAGGTACTTAATCAATGGCTTGTTCTTAGGCAATGCCTTGTATGAGCGGTAGAGAGAGAGGAAACCTTCCTCGAGCATCTGCTGGTTCTTGTTCTTTGTTCCCTCTGTAATCTTCTGTTTAGCCTCGGCGAGCAACTCGGTAGCCTGCTTGCGCTGTACCTCGTAGAGTTTCTCTACCAGTGGCTGATACTGCTCAAACATCTGGTCGTCGCCCTTTGGAATAGGACCGGAGATAATCAATGGAGTACGGGCATCATCAATCAACACGGAGTCAACCTCATCGACGATAGCGTAGTTGTGCTGGCGCTGTACCAAATCGCTAGGGTTGGTAGCCATGTTGTCACGCAAGTAGTCGAAACCGAACTCGTTGTTGGTACCGAAGGTGATATCAGCCATATATGCCTTGCGACGAGCGTCAGAGTTAGGACGATGCTTGTCGATGCAATCTACAGAGAGACCGTGGAACATATAGAGAGGGCCCATCCACTCAGAGTCACGCTTAGCCAAGTAGTCGTTCACGGTAACGACGTGAACACCATTACCTGTCAGGGCATTCAGGAAGATAGGAGTTGTACCTACGAGAGTCTTACCCTCACCGGTAGCCATCTCGGCAATCTTACCCTGGTGGAGAACGACACCACCGAAGAGCTGAACGTCGTAGTGGATCATTTCCCACTTCATATCGTTGCCACCGGCTGTCCAGTGGTTGTGATAGATAGCCTTGTCGCCATCGATGGTAACGAAGTCGTTCTTTGGATCAGAAGCCAGCTCGCGGTCGAAGTCAGTAGCAGTAACTACTGTCTCCTCGTTCTCTGCGAAACGGCGGGCGGTATCCTTTACGATAGCGAACACCTGAGGCAATACCTCGTTGAGGGCGATTTCATACTTGTCGAGAGCTTCCTGCTCCAACTTGTCAATCTGGTTGAAGATACCTTCACGCTCATCGATAGGAGTATCTTCAATCTTAGCTTTGAGTTCGGCAATCTTAGCCTTCTCTTCCTTAGCGTACTCTTGTACGTACTTCTGGATTTCTTTTGTTTTTGCACGGAGTTCGTCATTGCTCAAGGCATTCATCTTAGGATATTCTGCCTTGACTTTCTCTACGATTGGCTGGATCAACTTCATATCGCGAGTTGACTTGTTGCCAAACAATGACTGAAGAATTTTGTTAAAGTTCATTGTATATTTATTTTTTATTATTATTCGATGTATGATATATGAATAGGAGAAGTTCAGGAGTTAAAGGAGTTCTGGCAAATGTGCTCTGTCAGTCCTTTTTCTTCTTCTGCTTTTTCCTGTTCTTTGTTTACTAGCTTGCAAAAATACAAAAAATATCTGTAAATCTGCAATATTTTTCCGATTATTGCCCTTTCTGGCAGCATTTCTTGCTTGTTTTGCTGTCAGAAAGCAAATAGTCAGCAGTTTGGCCCTCGAATAACGATGCTCCCGTATGGTGCCATATACTTATGTGCAATAACGGGATAAAAATAAATATGTGAATGTGAATCTGTCAGAATGTCAGTATTTGCCGCTATAATGATAGCCGGCTGATGGTAGTGATATTCTGTGCTGCTTTCATCCTCGGAAGCCTGCTTGATGGCTTTCAGGACATAGAGGATGTCCTCCTCCAATGCCTTCGCTTCCGGTTGTTGGATGAATTCATCGTAGGATATATCCGTAAGCGCAAACTTCAGCGCCTGCTGATAAGTCTGCGCCTCCATGCCAGTTGCCGCAAGGACAACCAAAAGGGCTGTGATATATCTGTTTACCATCATTTTGTTGTTTCTTGTTTTCTTTTGTTTCTATAAAATTTATTGTGTACGTATTTGTGCAATCCGTAGCTGTTAAGTTCTAGCATGGTTGACTTGATACCGTTTCTAATGAGCAAAGTGCATGCCAAAATGCTCATGCCCTCTGCATAGGTCTGCCAGATTTGCAGGAACAGCGACAGCAGAAGCAGCCAGCCATAAAGCTCGAAATACCAATACTGCTTGCCCATTCTCATCTTTTTCGTTACTTTCCATACGAAGATGAGGTTCAATGGGTTGAGGATGAGTATCTGGAAATTAAGCTGTACTGTAGGGTGCTGGGAAAATACCATCGCCAGGAGGATAAGACCCGGTAATCCGGTGAGTACCAGTAGGGTGGTGTCTAGCCACCATAGATTCTTCTTGCGATAAATCTCCAGGATAGTAAGAACTGCTATGACAAGCGCAAAGCCTATTGCGACTTCTTGTGGGGTGATTCCACTAGCTTGCTCTACATTCTCCTGACTGACTGGTGGTATTACATAGGATGTACTGTCTACCAAGGTGATGAAGCCGTTTGATGTGACAGGACTGACACCGTCTTCTACAGAAGATTCGTTGACGAAATCTTTTCTTCCCTCCGTTGCAAAATCCTTACTCAGGTTGTCTGGCAGAAATTCCCAGTTTCTTCTCTCTAAATCAGAGTCTGCGTATACACCTAAAAGAAGGTCGTTTCCAAATCTCGCCCAATGATCTTGCTCATTGAGCTTATGTATCTCTTCTCTGTATGAAGTACGGACATTGTTGTCTTTGAAGTTGGTGTTGCTGTAGCCTATGTTGGTGAGTATCATCTCTCGGGCACGGGTGGTACAATTGTCAAAGAAGAAATTGTATCTGTACGTGCGGTTCTCTGGCTTGGCATTTTCTTCTATGGCACGCAGAATCTTCAGCTTCTCCTGTCTTGAGAGCTGGAGACGTTGTTGTCTTACCCATCTGCCTTCTGCTGAATATTCCGCAATGAAGTCGCTCATTGGGAATATGCCAATCTGGTAGTCGGTAAGTCCGAAGACGAATCTGAGCACAAAGAAAGGCTGTTTGAAACTGAACATACCCCAGTTGACGGCAACATCGCTGTCATGAACCTTATCTTGGATGCGCAAAGCGGTATGTCCATAGTACGACCACACTTCCTGACCAGGGCCACAAGTAAGAAGTGATATATCTACAGAGTCGAGCCAATTCGTGGCGTTTTCAAAGGCACGACTGTTCTGCACAGAAATATCAGACGTATAATTGCCTGAAAAATCCTGTGCAATCATCTTAGAAGTTAAATTGGTTAAAATAACGGCTAAAATGACTCCGAAAATATGCTTAAAACGTTTCACGATGCAAAAATACCTTATTATTTTCAATTATCCTTCTTTTTTCTAGATTTTTTTTAATACTTTTGCACTCTGAATATAAATTTGACGGTTTTATATATAAATGAGAAAGATTTTTATGGCAGTCCTCATGTTGGGGGCGACTCTTTTAGCAAATGCCCAGAGTGGTACCAATTCTCCATACAGCCAGTATGGTTTAGGCGTGTTGTCTGACCAGACTTCCGGCTTCAATCGTGGTATGAATGGTGTGGGCCTTGGTTTTCATGAGCATAATCAGGTGAATTATCTGAACCCTGCTTCCTATGCATCTCTCGATTCCATGACCTTCATCTTTGATGCAGGTATCTCTGGTCAGATAACTAACTTTGAGGAGAACGGAGTGAAGAAGAATGCCAATAATTCCAATTTCGAGTATGTGGTAGCTGGTTTCCGCCTTTTCCGTCATCTCGGAATGAGTTTCGGTGTGGTTCCTTTCACTAATATTGGATATGATTATTCTTCTTCTGATTGGGTAAATGCATCTGATAAGGAAGTCTATTATACCAATACCTTCCATGGTGAGGGTGGTTTGCATCAGGCTTATGTCGGTGCTGGTTGGGAACCAATCAAGGGACTCTCAGTGGGTGCCAATATTTCCTATCTTTGGGGTGATTATACCAAATATATCACCAATAGCTACAGCAATGCATATTATAAGACTTTGACCAGAACTTATAATTCGAAGATAAACAGCTACCGTCTGGATTTTGGTGCTCAGTATACACAGCAGGTTACCAAGAAAGACTGGGTAACTGTTGGTGCAACCTTTACTCCAGGACATAATCTGGGAGGTTCTGCTGATATGAACATTATTTCTAGTAATGCTCAGACCAATACTTCGGATACCATTCCGTTCTCTATTGGTAAGGCTCATTGTCTGCCAACCATGTATGGTGTTGGTTTGATGTGGAATCATAGCAACCAGTGGAAGGTAGGTCTTGATTATACGCTTCAGAAGTGGGGGGCAGAAGGTTATCCTACTTTCGAAATGAAGAATAATGAAGCTACTTATAGCTTGAAAGACGGTATTTACAAAGACAGAAGTAAGTTTAACTTCGGTGCTCAGTATTGTTACAATGAGCGTGACCGTGCTTTCCTGAAGCGTGTACAGTATCGCTTGGGTGCCAGCTATGCTACTCCTTATTATAAGATGAATGGGGTAGATGGTCCAAAGGAAATATCAGTGAGTGCCGGTTTCGGCATTCCTATCATGAACAGCTATAACAGCCGTTCTCTCCTGAACATCAGTGGTCAGTGGGTCAAGAACTCTGCTGATGGCTTGATTAAGGAGAATGTTTTTCGAATCAATATCGGTCTGACATTCAATGAAGGCTGGTTTAAGAAGTGGAAGATGCAGTAATTCTTTGCTGCATCTCTTCTGCGTTCATATAGATAATACATATCTCGCACGTATATATAATAATGTATAAGCTAAGAAACTCTTTTCTGATAGGAATAGTGATGTCCACGATTCTGGCTGGTTGTCAGGAGCAGGTGGAGCATACGGCAGCTGCTATCCATGCCAAGGATTCGGTTGCCATGATGACGTCGTATGGTGTCAATACCCTTATCAGTGATTCCGGAGTGATCAAATATCGTATTGTGACAGAGCGATGGGAGGTAAATACCAATCGCAATCCTTCCCGTTGGATTTTCGATAAGGGACTTCTGCTCGAACAGTTTGACGAGAAGTTTCATATCAATAGCTATATCCAGTGTGATACAGCCTATTATTTTGATCAGCAGCGTGTTTGGAAATTATATGGTCGAGTGAGAATTCTGACCAAGGATGGCTTGCGCTTCAGCAGCGAACAGCTTACCTGGGACGAGAACAGACACGAGATTTCCAGCAATGTATTCAGTAAGTTAATCACACCGGAGCGTACCCTTCAGGGTACCCATTTTTGGAGTGATGAGAAGATGACTCGCTATTTTGTCAGCAATTCTAAAGGTAGTTTTGAAAAGGGTGACTTTGGCGGAAATGATTCTGGAGCTACTCCTACTCCAGGTGATTCTACTGCTGCACCTATCCGCCAGCAGGCTACACCTGTTAGGGCAACGACTATCCCTATCATGCATTAAATTATAGAATAAATGGAACAGGTTGATTTAAGTCTTATCGTTGGTATAATCATTACGATGGTTTTCTCTGCTTTCTTCAGTGGTATGGAGATTGCCTTTGTTTCCTCCAACCGTATGTTGGCGGAAATGGATAAGGAGAAAAACGGTCTTGCGCAACGTTTGATTTCTTTATTTTATAACCATCCTAACGGCTTCGTCAGCACGATGCTGGTGGGCAATAATATTGCCCTCGTCGTGTATGGTATTCTGATAGCCAGACTGTTTGATAATACAATCTTCAGCGGGATGGATGCGGCCTTTACGGTGCCGGCTGATACCATTCTTTCTACCTTGATCGTCTTGTTTACTGGCGAGTTCTTGCCCAAGACTCTTTTCAAGGCCAATCCTAACCGCCTGCTTGCCATCTTCAGTCCCATAGCCTATCTATGCTATGTGGTTTTGTGGCCGATAAGCAAGTTCAGTACCTTCTTGAGTAAGGTTCTGCTTCGTCTGGTGGGCATGAAGATGGATACAGAATCGGGAGATGAGGGCTTTTCCAAGGTGGATCTTGACTATTTGGTTCAGTCGAGCATTGATAATGCTACCAATGAAGATGAAATTAATGATGAAGTCAAGATATTTCAGAATGCGCTCGACTTCAGCGATACCAAAGTACGTGACTGTATGGTTCCACGTACAGAAATCCAGGCAGTAGAGAAGAATACGTCTTTGGAGGAATTGCGTCAGAAATTCATAGAAAGCGGTAACTCGAAAATCATTGTATATGAGGAGGATATAGATCATATCATCGGCTATATCCATAGCTCGGAACTCTTCCATAATCCTGTGAAATGGCAGGATCATGTGCGCACTTTGCCTTTTGTTCCTGAAACGATGCAGGCGCAGAAGCTGATGCAGACTTTCCTTCAGCAGAAGAAGTCGCTCGGTGTGGTAGTAGATGAGTTCGGCGGTACCAGCGGTCTGGTGAGTCTGGAGGATATCGTAGAGGAAATCTTTGGCGATATTGAGGATGAGCATGATGCAGAAAAGTATGTTGCCAAGCAGACGGATGATGGGGATTACCTGTTGTCAGCTCGGCTGGAAATTGATAAGGTGAACGAGAAGTTTGATCTCGATTTGCCTGAGAGTGATGACTATATGACCGTGGGTGGCTTGATACTTCATGAGTATCAGAGTTTTCCTAAGTTGAACGAAGTCATTAAGTTCAATCACTTTGAGTTTAAGATAATCAAGTCTACTTCTCGTAAAATAGAGTTGGTTAAACTTCATATTTTAGGTTAAAACTGAGCTTCGGCTCAGTTTTTTTATGTTTTTCGTTATCAGTTTTAAAAAAGCTAATGAAAAATTCCCTATTCTCGTTTATTTTTTGTAATTTTGCAGACAATTGGCTAGTTTTAAGGATTTGAGAATCCTCATCATTCTTATGGCGATGCTAACTTAATAATAAGAAAATAAAAATAAAATAAAAATTAAAAACGTAATGGCAGCATTAGGAACAATTAGAAAAAGAGGCGTCATTCTGGTATGTATTATCAGTTTTGGCCTTTTCGCCTTCATTGCCGAAGAAGCTTTCCGTTCATGTGATTCTGCAAAGAACAATGAGCGTCAGCAGATTGGTGAGGTATATGGCGAGAAAATCAGCGTGCAGGAATTCCAGAAGCTCGTTGATGAGTACACAGAAGTTATTAAAATGCAACAGGGTCAGGAGAATCTTCCTGAGCAGCAGATGAATCAGATTAAGGACATGGTGTGGAACACTTATGTTCAGAATCAGATGATTGCTAAGGAAGCTGGCAAGCTCGGCTTGACAGTTACTGACGCTGAACTTCAGGACATCTTGAAGACTGGTACCAACCCAATGCTTCAGCAGACTCCTTTCGTTAACCAGCAGACTGGTCGTTTCGATGTATCTGCTCTCCAGAAGTTCTTGGCTGATTATAAGACTCAGAAGGCTAACCCAGCCAACGCTCAGTTGATGGATCAGTATACCAAGATTTACAACTACTGGTCATTCATCGAGAAGACTCTTCGCCAGCAAACTTTGGCTCAGAAGTATCAGGCTCTTCTTGCTCACTGCTTCATTTCAAATCCTGTAGAGGCTAAGATGGCTTTCAAGGAGGAGAATGAGGAGAGCCAGATTCAGTTGGCTGCTTTCCCTTATTCTGATATCCAGGACGATAAGGTAAAGGTTGAGGAGAGTGATTTGAAGGCTAAGTATGATGAGTTGAAGGCTCGTTTCAAGCAGCCTGTTGAGACTCGTGACATCAAGTATGTAGACATCGAGGTGATGGCTTCTGCTGCTGACCGTGCAGCTCTCAACAAGGATTTCGCTGGTTTCCATACACAGCTCGCTGCTGCAGCTGATCCTGCAGAGGTTGTTCGTAAGGCTGCTTCTACTGTATCTTATCTTGGTATTCCTGTCAGCAAGGAGGCTTATCCTTCTGATATCGCAGCTGTTTTGGATTCTATGGCAGTAGGTTCAACTTCTGCTGTAAAGGCTAATACTGCTGATAATACTTTGAACATCGTTAAGTTGGTTAGCAAGCAGCAGTTGCCAGACTCAGTACAGTATCGCGTTATCCAAGTAGCTGCTAATTCTGTAGCTGAGGCTAAGACCAAGGCAGACTCTATCCAGGGTGCTATCGCTGGTGGTGCTGATTTCGAGGCTATCGCCAAGAAGTATGGTCAGACTGGTGAGAAGGCTTGGATGACAACAAAGCAGTATGAGTATGCTCAGACTATGGACAAGGACAACAAGGCGTTCATCAATACATTGAATACAGCTTCTGTCAACTCTCTTAACCAGCTCCAGTTGGGTCAGGGTTACGTAGTTCTTCAGGTTCTTGACCGCAAGGCAATGGTTAACAAGTATGTTGCTGCAGTCATCAAGAAGACTATTGATTTCTCACAGGGTACATATCGTACAGCTTACAACAAGTTCTCTAGCTTCGTTAGCGGCAACCAGGCTTCAGCTGATTTGTTGAAGAATGCTGCTGGCAATGGTTACAAGGTTCAGGAGTTGAAGGATATGACAACAGCTTCTCATTATGTAGCTAATATCCATTCAACCCGTGAGGCATTGAAGTGGATCTTCGAGGCTAAGGAAGGTGAAGTTTCTCCTCTCTATGAGTGTGGCGACAACAACCACCTTTTGGTTGTAGTACTTAACAAGATTCATCGCATTGGTTACCGCGACTTGAGCGATCCTGATGTAAAGGAGATGGTAAAGGCTGAGGTTATCAAGGACAAGAAGGCTGAACTGTTGATGGCTAAGGTAAACGGCATAAAGAGCATCGCAGCTGCTAAGGCTAAGGGTGGTAAGATTTCTTCTGTAAACCAGATTACTTTCGCTGCTCCTACATTCATTGCAGCAACTGGTGCTAGCGAGCCTGCTCTTTCTGGTGCTGTTTCTGCAACAAAGAAGGGCGCTTTCTCTGCACATGCTGTTAAGGGTAATGCAGGTGTTTATCTCTTCCAGGTTACTAACAAGTCTAACCGTCCTGTTAAGTTTGATGAGAAGACATACGAGCAGAAGTGCCGTCAGAAGTCTATGCAGTATGCTGGTAACTTCATGAACGAGCTTTATATAAAGGCTCACGTAGTGGACAACCGCTACTTGTTCTTCTAAAGAATAAAAAAATCATTTAGTAAATCAATAATAGGGGATATACCATTCATCAGGTATATCCCTTTTTTTTGACTGTTCTTTGACGTTGATGGCTTTCCTTAACCGTATAGGATTTTGTTCTTTCTGAGTAACAGTTTCTTTTCTCTCAGAATGGCTTTCCTTTTATACAGAGATAGTCTTTCGGTTAGATAGGAAAAGTTGTAGTTTTATATAGGTATAGTTCTTCTAAAAGCTAGCTCTCTCGTCCGCACATCAGCTGTTATGCACCCGCACAACAGCTGTTGTGCGGTCGTCTGACAGCTGATGTGCGCTTGTCTTCCATCTGTTGTGAGATAAAAAGACAGCGGGTGTATCAACTTTAAGAGTGATACACCCGCTGTCATATTTTGGACTTGTTGGAACTGTTGGATTATCCGCGACTCCACCAGTGTTTCTTTTTAGGAGTCTCCTGCTCTGCGCAGTATTTCTGCTTTAATACTCTGCGGTAGCTGGTATGGTTGGTGATAATCTGATAAATCTCTCCCCAGTCTGGCAGTCCACCGATACCACGGTCGTCGATAAACCAGTCTGCCTTCAGCTTTCTAGAGAAGTGATTGTTGTTCTCGAGACTTTCTTCCGGATAGTCTTTGTTGACAGCCCAGAATTCAACTCCACGCTCTCTGCACCATTCTACAGCCTCATCCAGGAGCTTGCCTTCGCGTACGCTCCAGAGAATGAGTTTGTGGTGGTCTTTTATCAACATCTTCAATGTTTCTGTTGCGAAAGGTAACTCTTTACCAATCTTTGGGTACTCATGGGTTACGATAGTACCGTCAAAATCTACTGCTATTGTTGCCATAGTCTTTATATGTCTTTTAATCTAAAAGAGTCTTCCTATAAAAAATATAGAAAGACTCTCTTTATATAAATAGTTTAATGATTCAATATTCAATTACTTCTTGATACTTGTGTCGTTGGCATTGCCGTAATGGCTGTTGCTATAGTTGCCGTAGCTTCCGTATTGGCTGTAAGTACCGTACTTGCCATACTTTCCGTATTTGCCATATGAGCCGTAAGAACCGTAGTTTCCATACTTGCCGTACTTTCCATACTTACCAACTCCATAGTAGAAGCTGTGCTTCTTCTTGGAGAGGTCGACACCGTTGAGAACCAGACACATGTTAGGCAACTTCTTCTCGGCGTTCAAACCGTTGATCATACCGAAGCTTGCCTTTGGAGTATAGTCTGCACGACAAACATATACGCAGAGGTCTGCCAGATGACCGAGCTGCAAACTATCATTTACCAGACCCACAGGAGCTGTATCGAGAATGACATAGTCGTAATGCTGCTTCAGCTGGTTGATGATGTCGTCAAGACTTGCTCTTGTTACCAACTCACCTGGGTTAGGTGGTACTGGACCAGCCATCAGAATGTCGAGGTTACTGTTGACGCTTGATGCAACAATCTGCTTCTGGATATCTTCCCATGAATTATGATCATGAACAATCAGGTTGGTAATACCATTGTGGTGGTTGTCTATCTGGAACAACTCAGCCAGACGCGGCTTACGGATGTCAAGACCCACCATGATGACCTTCTTGCCTAACAAGGCGAGGGAGATACTGATGTTTGAAGCAACGAATGTCTTTCCTTCGCCTGAAGTAGAAGAGGTAAACATCATCACTTTCTCATCGCTCTTCAGCATAAACTGAATATTGGTACGCAAGCCTCGGAAGATTTCCTCCATCAGATTGTTGACATTCTGGTGAACCACAATATCAGCCTTTCCTTCCTTCTTGGCTGCATCACTGGCAACAGGGATGTCTGCTATGACTGGAATCTGTGTCAACTTAATGACATCTTCATGACCTTCAATCTTGTACTTGAAGAACTCAATAAGGAAGAGGATGCCTGCAGGAATTGCCAAGCCGAGAACCAATGCTATCAGCATGATGATTGAGCTCTTTGGGCTCACCTTGCCGATAAAGGAAGGTGCATCGATAATCTTTCCCTTATCTGCTGTTGCAGCTAAAGAAATAGAGTTCTCTTCTCGTTTCTCAAGCAGCATGAGGTAAAGACCAGACTTTACTTCCTGTTGGCGGCCAATCTGTGTCAGAACTCTTTCCTGCTCTGGTGAGTTGCCGATTTGTCCTGCATATTCTGCAGCCTGCTTAGCGATGCTGTTGCGCTGTATCTCCATGCCCAGTTTAGCTTGTCTCATGGCACGTTTGATAGATGTTGTGAGTGCATCCAACTGTGCGGTCAGAGGAGTTACTGTAGGAGAAGTCTCGCTGGCTGCATGCAAGGCGTTGTTGCGATCCAGGGCTATTTTGTTGTACTGGTTGATGAGTTCTGTTGAACTTTCATCAGTCAAACCTACGTTGGATGGGATAGGCTGGTATTTGTTACCTGGCTCGTTCATGTACTTACCAAGCTCGTCCAGCAATTCTACCTGGGTATTGGCATCCTGAAGCTTTTGAGCATAAGCGTCTGAGTTTGCGATGGTAGCTGTAGCGTTCAGCTTCATCTCAATCACCTTGTTGCGCTTCTTGTAGCTTTCGAGCTGTCCTTCTGTATTGCCCAGCTCCGCATTGATCTTTTGCAAACGGTTGTTGATGAATTGCTCTGTGCGGTAGGCAATTTCGTTCTTGTCTTCGTTTGCTTGACGGTTGTAAACCTTGAGGAGTGTATTCAGATAGTCTAAAGCTCTCTGAGGGTTTTCGTCGTTCAATACGAGTTCTGCAATCGTTGTAGTCTTAGATGTCTGACTAACAGTCAGGTTCTTTGTATACTGCTCGGCAGCCATTTCCGGAGAGACAATGACAGCTTTCAGTACTTCTCCATCTTCCAGTTTGTAAATCTTGCTAGGAGTAAAGGTCAGCATACCTACTCTTGTGCTGATAGTTGCTGGCAGACGGTCGAAAGTCTTCTCAAATTCACTGGCCTCTTTTTCGAAAGAGAAAGCATCAATAGGTAGATGGTAGGTACCCTTGACGTGATACTTTGTACCTTCCTTTTCGATGCTGAGCTTGATAGGAGCGTTCAGCTTCTTGAGATGTGGCAGATCCAGGTCTACTGATACTTCCTGCTCTTTATATACCAGAGGGTCCTTGAAAGCGCTCTTATGATAGTAGTTAACGTATATTTTCATATCGTGAACTGCGAGTTGAGCCAAGTCATGAGCCGACAAAATCTCAATCTCGTTATCAATACCATTAGAGTTTGACATAAAGCCGAGGTTGGCAGCACTTTGAATCATGCTACTACCCAAACTACCTCTGCGTTTGCTGTCATCATCGTCTTTAATGAGTACCTTGGTAGATGCTTGATAGGCTGGAGTAGCATATCTCAGGTAAAGATAGCCTAAGCCCAGACAAACGATAAGAGAGAGTACGAACCATTTCCAGTTGAGAATCAGATTTGTATAAATCAACTGAAAGTCAATGGCAGATTTCTCTTCCTGTTCCTGAACTGCGCCTTCTAATTGTAAGTTCTTGTTCTCTTCCATTATTCTTTTAATGTTGTTATTTGAATTATACCTTATTATATATTATCCCAACCACTTCTATGAAAGTGGCAAGAATACTGATAGATTCAATTTTATTATTTACCCAAAGCTAGTTCCTGCAAATATTTTCCATATCCGTTCTTTTGCATAGGTTCTGCAAGTTTCAACAGCTGTTCTTTGTTAATCCAACCTTGTTTAAATGCAATTTCTTCCAGACATGCTACTTTCAGTCCCTGTCTCTTTTCGATCACTTCAATGAACGTACTTGCTTCTGACAAACTGTCGTGAGTACCGGTGTCCAACCAGGCGAAACCTCTTTGGAGAGTTCTTACTTTAAGTGTGTTGTCTGACAAATAATGTTGGTTAACTGTAGTAATCTCCAGCTCGCCACGTGCACTTGGCTTGATATGCTTGGCAACATCTACCACACTGTTTGGGTAGAAGTAGAGTCCTACAACCGCATAATTGCTTTTTGGATGTTTGGGTTTTTCCTCAATACTGAGGCAATTGCCTTCTTTGTCAAACTCAGCAACACCGTATCTTTCCGGATCATTGACATAATAGCCGAAGACACTTGCCAATCCTTCTTCTGTAGCTTTTACGCTGGCTTTGAGAAGTCCGGTAAATCCGGCACCATAAAATATGTTGTCACCTAATACCAGGCAGACATTATCATTGCCGATGAATTTCTCACCGATAATAAAAGCCTGTGCCAATCCATCTGGAGATGGTTGTTCTGCATATTCGAAATGTACTCCTAAATCGCTTCCGTCTCCAAGGAGACGTTTAAAACCAGGTAAGTCGAATGGTGTTGAAATAATAAGAATATCCTTGATTCCAGCCAGCATCAAAACTGATACCGGATAGTATATCATCGGTTTGTCGAATATGGGAATCAACTGTTTGCTGATTCCTTTAGTGATTGGGTAAAGTCTGGTTCCAGACCCGCCTGCTAAAACTATTCCCTTCATATATCTTCTCTGTTGGAACACAAATATTAATTAATTAACGTGGCAAAGGTACTAAAAATAATTGAAACTTGAATAGAAAATTCGATAAAATCGTTGTTTTTCCAAGAAAAAACATATTTATGAAGAAAAAACACCCCTTTGATTTTGATATTTAGTGATTTTATTGTATTTTTGCAGAACAATTGAAAACATTAAAGTATAAAACGAAATAAGAATGGGAATATTTTCAAAACTATTCAGTCATAAAAATGACGATAAGAAAGTAGGTGGAATGGAAGATTACATGACGCTGGTCCGTGTATACTTCCAGGCTGCATTGGCTTCTCAATTAGGTATTACTAATCTGGCAATGTTGCCAGACTTGCGAGTGTTCAAGACCAGTTTGCATGTTCCAACTGTAAACAATCGTCTTGGTATCGGCGAGAAGGCGCAGGTTAAGAAAATGATGAAGAATATTTATGATACTGATGATTCTTTCTTCAAGGAGATTGATTCAAGTATCCGTAAGAACTGTCAGAAACTGCAGGATGTGAATGTGTATCTCATCCAGTTCCAGAATTTCACCCAGGATTTGATGATGCTGATGGGCAATTTGATGAAGTTCAAGCTGCGCTTGCCTAGCTTTATGAAAAATTCTTTATACAAGTTGACAGCAAAGACTGTAGATGATATCTTCAACAAGAATGATTACAGCGATGCCAGCATATTGAAGACTGTGTTCCAGTTGCGCCAATTCAACAAGCGATTAGCTTTCAGCCAGCAGTGGGTGACAGATTTTGCTTTCCAGGTATTGATGCTTGCAAAGAAGGAGCCCCGTCCATCTGATGAAGATGTTGAAAAGGCAAAGCAAAAGATGGGAAAGTAAGTAAATCCCTTTAAATTTAAAAAAATATAGTAGAAAATTTGTTTTTTTCAAATTATTCTCTTAAATTTGTAGCCAAAAACAAAAAAGCATGAGTGCAAATGAGAAAACAATCAATACGTTTGCCACGAGAGTAAGGCAGATGATTCTCAAGTTTGACGAGGTCAAGCAGGAGAATACGGAGCTTTATGCCATGGTGGATGAGCGTGATGCCAAAATAAAGGAATTGGAGGATAAGTTGACTCAGGCGCAGCATGATTACGACAGTTTGAAGATGGCGAAGATGATGACGATTTCTGATGCAGATATTGAAACTACTCAGAAACGTATCGCCAAGCTTATCCGAGATGTCAATAAATGTATTACGCTACTGAGCGATAAATAATCGGAGCGATGGTAGATCAAACACAAGACAAGTTACAGATTAGGTTACATGTCTATGATACTGACCTCTCGGTAAGAATACCTAGAGAGGATGAGGAGTATTATCGTAAATCTGCAAAATTGATTGACGATATAGTGAATTCATATACTAAAATCTATAAAGGCCGTAAGAGCGACAAGGAGATTTTGTATATGGCACTACTTGATGTGGCGCTGAGATATGAAAAGGAAGAGGGTAAGAATGACACCCAGCCTTATAATGAGATTCTTGAGAAGTTGACTGCCGAGATAGAAGACGCTCTGAAATAATAAGCAGCTAACTTTGAGTGAATTTTAATAAATATATATAAATAATGATAGTAACAATTATAGCAGCCTTAGTCGGTCTCTGCCTTGGTGGAGCGGTGGGCTTTTTCATTTTCCGTTATGTTATCAAGGGAAAATATAATGAAATGATTGATACTGCCAATAAAGAGGCAGAAGTATTAAAGGAGAAAAAACTTCTCGAAGTGAAAGAGAAGTTCCTCAATAAGAAAGCTGAGTTGGAGAAGGAAGTGCAGCAGCGCAATTCCCGTATTCAGCAGAGTGAGAATAAACTTAAACAGCGTGAAATCTCTCTCAACCAGCGTCAGGAGGATCTCGGTCGTCGCAAGCAGGAGGTTGATCAGTATCAGCAGCGTGTTGATAATGAAAAGAAACTTCTCACTGTCAAGCAGCAGGAACTTGAGAAGATGCAGAAGCAGGAGCAGGCTAAGCTGGAAGAACTTTCCGGATTGAGCGCTGAGGAAGCTAAGAATCGTCTCGTGGAGAGTTTGAAGGATCAGGCTCGTCTTGATGCTGCCAGCTATATCAATGAAATTATTGATGATGCTAAGCTGAATGCTAACCAGCAGGCTAAGAAAATCGTTATCCAGACTATCCAGCGCGTGGCTACTGAGACTGCTATCGAGAACTCTGTCAGTGTATTCCATATTGATAACGATGAGGTGAAGGGCCGTATCATCGGTCGTGAAGGTCGTAATATCCGTGCATTGGAGGCTGCTACCGGTGTAGAAATCGTAGTGGATGATACTCCTGAGGCTATCGTTATTTCTGCTTTCGATCCAGTGCGTCGTGAGGTTTGCCGTCTGGCTCTCCATCAGTTGGTTGCTGACGGTCGTATTCACCCAGCCCGTATTGAGGAGGTAGTTGCCAAGGTGAAGAAGCAGTTGGAGAATGAGATTATCGAGACTGGTAAGCGTACTGCTATTGACCTCGGTATCCATGGCTTGCATCCTGAGTTGATTCGCATCGTGGGTAAGATGAAGTATCGTTCTTCTTATGGTCAGAACCTTTTGCAGCATGCTCGTGAAACAGCTAATCTCTGTGCTGTCATGGCTTCAGAGTTGGGCTTGAATCCTAAGAAGGCTAAGCGTGCCGGTCTTTTGCACGATATTGGCAAGGTACCTGATGAGGAGAGCGAGTTGCCACACGCATTGTATGGTGCCAAGATAGCTGAGAAGTATAAGGAAAAGCCAGATATCTGTAATGCCATTGGTGCTCACCATGATGAGATGGAGATGAACACCTTGTTGGCTCCTATCGTTCAGGTATGTGATGCTATCTCTGGTGCCCGTCCTGGTGCACGTCGTGAGATTGTTGAGGCTTACATCAAGCGTTTGAACGATCTGGAGGCAATTGCCATGAGTTATCCTGGTGTAACCAAGACTTATGCTATCCAGGCTGGTCGTGAGCTTCGTGTTATCGTTGGTGCAGACAAGATGACTGATGAGCAGAGTATCAAGCTCTCAGACGAGATTGCTACCAAGATTCAGAATGAGATGACTTATCCTGGTCAGGTTAAGATTACCGTCATTCGTGAGACACGTAGCGTGGCTTACGCTAAGTAATTTTAGAGAATATTGAAGTTTAAATTGTCGTTTCCTTACCTTTGGTTGGGGAATGTATCTTGATAAAGCCGTGCTCTTTTTATAGGGTACGGCTTTTCTTTTTCTTCTAAATAATATGATAAAGGCAGAACAGAAAGTATTAAAGCGTTTCAACATGGGCTGTGTGGATTATCATCTTCTGGAAGATGGTGATCGCATTCTCATTGCTTTGAGTGGCGGTAAGGATTCCCTGGAACTGGTTAGGCTGCTGGCTCAGCGTGCCCGTATCTTCAAACCGCATATAGAAGTGGAAGCAGCTCATATCATCATGGATAATATTCCTTACGAGACTGATCGCTCTTATCTTCAGAATTTCTGTGCTGAGAATGGCATCAAGCTCCATATCCTGCACAGTTCTTTCGATGAATCCACCGATCCCCGCAAGACCCGTTGTTTCCTTTGTGCCTGGAACCGCCGCAAGACGCTCTTCGAGTTTGCGGTAAATAATGGTTTCAATAAGATTGCCTTGGGTCATCACATGGATGATATTCTCGTTACGCTTCTGATGAATATTACCTTTGAGGGTTCACATTCCACCATGCAGCCCAGTCTTCCTCTGAAACATTATCCGCTCACCATTATCCGCCCCCTTTGTCTGGTGCATGAGGCGGATATCCGTCAGGTGGCAGAAGAGTTGCATTTCACTAAGCAGAAGGCGTTGTGTCCTTATGAAGAGACCACTCGCCGTGCGGATATGCAAGCCATCTTCCAGCAGTTGGAGCAGTTGAATCCCGAAGCCCGCTACAGTCTTTGGCGCTCCGTCTTTATGGCATAAAATATAGTAGAAGAAGCAATAAAAACGAAAGTAGTTTCATGTGCTCATGAAACTACTTTCGTTAGCCAATGAAATAGGCTTGATTTGCCATTGAAGCCTATTGTATTTGTTCCTGGGGTAGATCTAGTAAATGGCAGTTACTAATTTCGGGGAGCTGCCCAGAAACGTGAAGTATCTGTTGTCAGTACTGAATGGTCGGGAAGTTCAAAACCTTTGAATCCAGAAGGAACAAGCACGATATGGCGATTATTGTTTCGATAAGCAGGATTATTATCTTCGCGACCATAGCCTGTTGTCTCCCAAGTATCAAACCAGTATAAGTTTTTTGCCCAATATGCCCTGTAATAAACAAAATCATTATCTGAATTCAAGAGAGGACGGTAAACGATTTCTCTGCCGTCAATATATCGCTCACGCATTTCTGTAAGAGAAAGTGGAGTGCCTTTTTCATCTTCTGCCCAAGCTTTCATATCCGAGTCTAGCATAGCCCATTTCTGTAATTCTGGCAGCCACACCAGGTTAACAACATGGCAGTCGGAATCCTCGGAATCTGCGGGATGACAAGTTACAAAGCGGTTTACAATACCCTCAGACAGCAATAGTTCGTGTAAGAGGATGGAGTGTAATCGACAGTTGAATGCAGGCTCTATCGATCGAGTGTATTTCCAGAGATCTATAGCATTAAGTCTCTTAGGATTAATCTTTTGATTGGCATGAGGAATGTTTTCCGCTACAAATCGTGCCAGTGAAATGGCCTTGTCCCATGTTGGCATTGTGGAAGATACAACTGTATCGAGTTTGAAATATTCACGGATTTTTTGTGATTGGACAGAATCTTTCTGATATGCAAAATTATAGGACGTAGTATCTGGTACATATTTGCCAGCGTCTTTTAATTTTTCTACCATTTCATTCTCCAGTGAATTGCAAAGGTAAGCTTCCACTTGTTTATTGAAAACAAAGCGTGCCAACAGTAATGTTGCTACAGCTATGAGCAGGATTCC
>ERZ779643.961-NODE-961-length-21757-cov-3.106119_pt1 | contig 21757 bp, 18 predicted proteins | sample MGYA00511564_ERZ779643 | MGnify/ENA primary metagenome ERZ779643 (study PRJEB29588, sample SAMEA2147114) | human gut metagenome | biome: human gut; feature: human-associated habitat; material: faeces | place: Denmark | collected 2008/2010 ... | reverse complement strand
CATAATCCTGTTATCTTTAAGATCGAATTGTCCAATGGACAGATTGCGCGTACTATTTCTGAAGAAACAGGTGCAAAGGTACGTACTATTCAAAGCATGCATAATGTAAGTGCAGAAGATTTTAATAATGGTGAAACATATGTTTCAATCATGCGTAAAAACGCAAAGGCAGTAAAGGAGGCACTTCAATGAAGACACTTATAAAAGTAGATCATTTGCATCTAGGTTATGATAATCAAGAAGTAATCAATGATCTCTCTTTTGATATAAATCAAGGTGATTTTATTACAGTACTAGGACAAAATGGTGCAGGTAAAAGTACCCTGATCAAGGGATTATTAGGACTTATTAAGCCAATGGAAGGGCAGATTACATATTATTTGAACGAAAGAGAAATAGGTTATATGCCTCAAGAAACAAAGGTGGATCGTCATTTTCCTGCTTCAGTATATGAAATAGTCTTATCAGGCGCATTAAATAGAGTAGGGTATCGTCCTTTCTTTAATTCAAAAGAAAAGAAACTGGCAGTAGAATGTTTAAAGACACTTCATATAGAAAACCTTAAAAACAATTCCTTTGGGGAACTATCTGGAGGACAAAGACAGAAGGTCTTACTAGCAAGAGCACTATGTGCAACAAGAGAATGTTTAGTACTTGATGAACCTTCTAATAACTTAGACTATGATTCTAAAGAAGAATTCTATACTGTTTTAAAAGAACTTCATCAAAAAGGTTTAACAATTATCATGATTACTCATGATTTAGCGTCTCATGAAGTGATTGGCAATAGGATTCTTCATTTAGATAAAAATAACTATAGAATGGAGGAAGTTAAATAATGAATACATTACTCCATATGTTTAACTATACATTTATTATTCGTGCTTTTATTGTTGGTTTACTTATTTCATTATGTGCTGCGATGTTAGGTGTAAATCTTGTCTTAAGAAAGAATGCGATGATCAGTGATGGACTGTCTCATGTCTCTTTTGGAAGTTTTGCGATTGCAACAGTACTAGGAGTGGCACCACTTTATTTAGCTGTACCAGTAGCAGTGATTGCGGCTGTAATGATACTAAAACTTAACAACAATCATCATATTCATGGTGATGGTGCTATTGCGGTTTTATCATCTAGTTCACTTGCGATTGGTATTATGGCTATATCACTTACAAAAGGTGTCAATACAGATATCAATAACTACTTATTTGGTAGTATCCTTTCACTTAATAATCAAGATATGATTATAAGTATTGTTTTATCTCTTATTGTACTTATTCTATATGTTTTCTCTTATCATAAGATGTTTGCATTGACGTTTGATGAAGATTTTGCGAAAAGTACTGGTATTAACGTAGAATTCTACAACATCATTATCGCAATACTTTGTTCACTTACAATAGTATTAGGTATGCGTATGATGGGGGCACTTCTTATTTCAAGTTTAACAATTTTCCCATGTCTTACATCCATGTATTTCTGCAAGGATTTCAAGCATGTAGTAATTTCTTCTGCCATCCTTTCTTCTATTTGTTTTATTGTAGGATTATCTATTTCATACCTCTATGCAGCCCCAACTGGAGCGTCTATTGTAATTGTGAATTTAGTTGTATTATGCATTACACAGCTTATTCATTATGTCACTACAAAATCATAATTAAGTCTTTTCATCGCCTCACAATTCTTATATAATGAGTATTCGTGGGAGCGTAAGAATATGGATATGGATTTATCAAAACCGCTTCCTGATGAAGTTGTATTTATCCTTCAAGCTAAAGCCTATGAGTTTCAGAAGGATGGCGTAGAAAAGATTGTTGCAGCAGAAATTGAAGATTATCTCAGAAATGTAGTATGGAGAAATAAAATCGCTATTACTTTTTGTGATATGATTGATGATATTATGTCTTTACAGTTCTCTACAATTTTTGAATATCTACAAGCTAAAGTCATTAAGGAAGCAGAAACTAAAAACTTAGCAGACTTTCAGAGTCTGATCATGAAATAACTTATTATTTCTATTAAAAGTGGCCTAAAAGCCACTTTTTGATTAGAACACTTATTTTGACTTTTATCTCTATATTGATTAAGATGAATAGGTAGTAATTTTTTAAGAGGTTAATTATGAAATATAAAACAATACAATTAAGTCATACACAAGAAATTATACAGACTTATGGTGTTAATTCTTTGATGGCTAAAGTAATAGAAAGTAAAAAAATAGACCAAAAACAATTTAAATCCTTTATGGATCCCCATCTTATTTATCATGATTTTTCTTTATTTGAAGAAGCAGATGAAACTCTTGAACGTATTGAAGAAGCAATCGCAAATAAAGAAAAAATCTGTATTTATGGAGATTATGACTGTGATGGTATTCTAGCAACCACTATTCTTGTACAAGCTTTTCATGAAAGAGGAGTAGAAGTTGGATATCATATTCCTAACCGCTTTACTGATGGTTATGGACTTAATACAACAAGAGTAGAACAGATGGCAGAGAAGGGCTACTCTCTCATTATTACTGTAGATAATGGAATCAAAGCATTTGATGCAGTAGAAAAAGCAGGAGAATTAGGTATTGATGTCATCATTACTGATCATCATGCCTTTGATGGTGAAGTTCCTGTCGCTTATTCAATCATTCATACTAAAATGTCTCCTAAATATCCATTTAAAGAGATATGTGGTGGTTTTATTGCCTATAAGCTAGCAGCGGCTCTTTTAAAGCATCATGACCCTTATTTATTCACTCTAGCTTCTATTACAACTATATCTGATATGATGCCATTACTAGATGAAAATAGAAGTCTAGTTAGACGTGGTTTACAGTTTATGAAGCAATATAAATACCCTTCTTTAGAACTATTAAAAGGGAGTAGAGACTATGATGTCACAACTATAGGTTTCACAATAGCTCCCCGTATTAATGCCTTTGGACGCTTACCAGAACTAGTGAATCCTGTATATTTAGTTAAATATTTCTTAAAAGAAGCAGCCCCTGCTTACCTAGAAAAGATTTCTAATTATGCATCTAAAATCAACTCTAAAAGACAATCATTAACCACTTCTTTATATAAAGAAGCAGTGACTGATACATCTTCATCTTGTTTATTTTATGGCTCAGAAAATATGCATGAAGGATTAGTAGGCCTAGTGGCAGGTAAATATACAAGAGAATATGAACAGCCAGCCTTTGTCATGCATTATAATCCTAAAGAAGAAATATATAAAGGAAGTGCAAGAGGAATTGATGGCTTTAATATTTATAATTTCTTTACTCATCATGAAGATCTTTTTGTGCAATATGGAGGTCATGCAAAAGCAGGAGGCTTTACTATTACTAAGTCTAACTATCCTTTAGTCTATGATGCCCTTATGAATGATATAAAAGGATGTCATTTTGAAGCCAGTGAATCAGTTATTCCTATTACACTCACTGATACAACAATTCCTAATGTTGAGTCACTTGATTTACTTGCCCCTTTTGGTGAAGAAAACAAAGCACCATTATTTATTCTAGAAGATGTATCATGTCATCAAGTAGACCGTTTATCTGAAGGAAAACATTTAAAATTTCATTTAGGAGATGATCAGGTCTCTGCCCTTGCTTTTAATAAAGGACAATTATATGATGAACTTGTTCATAAAGATTCTATGACTCTAGTTGGTACTTTATCTATCAATGTCTTTAGAGGTAATAAATCTATTAACTTTATTGTTGAGGATATCTTATAATTTAGTTAATCTGTAAGGATTTATTTTTAAGAATTTATGTCAATCATGATTGTGTGATGATATAATAATGTATTGTATAGGAGGATTCGTTATGGATTTTAAACAGCATATTGCATCTATTCCAGGATTTCCAAAGGAAGGAATTATCTTCAGAGATGTAACACCTTTATTAGAAGATAAGGATGCATTCAAAGCTTGTATTGATGATTTAGCAGCACATGCAAAGGATTTAGGGGTTGACGTAGTTGTAGGCCCTGAATCAAGAGGGTTTATCTTTGGATGTCCTGTTGCTTTAGAATTAGGATGTGGCTTTGTACCAATCAGAAAGCCAGGTAAGTTACCTAGAGAAACTGTCAGCAAGAAGTATGATTTAGAATATGGATCAAATGAAATCTTCATGCATAAAGACAGTATTAAGCCAGGTATGAAAGTATTAATCGTTGATGATTTACTTGCAACTGGTGGTACCGTAGAAGCTGCTGCTGCACTTATTGAAGAAATGGGTGGAGAAGTTGTAGGTATGGAATTCGTGATTGAATTAGAAGAATTAAAAGCTACTGAAAAACTAAGTAAATACAACATCTATTCACAGGTTAAATACTAATAGAAACTCCTTTTGGAGTTTTTTTATTTTGTTTGTATTATTCATAAACGAATAGTAAATATCAGAATAAATGAAGTGATATTTGTATTATTCCTTTCTTAGTCTCTTCATGTTAGTAGTGAATTATGTTATAATTGAGATGATACACGAGGGGGTGTTATTATGAAATATAAAGGTGCAGGGGACCCAATGAGTTACGACGACGTCCTTGCTCTTGTAAAAACATATATCACAAAAGAAGAAAGTTTAGCCCTGATTCAAAAGGCTTATGACTTTATTATGGTGAAGCATAAGGAACAGAAAAGAAGAAGTGGTGAACCTTATACAATTCATTTGATCTGGGTTGCTTATATTCTTGCAACATTACAGACTGGACCAATTACTATTGCAGCAGGACTTCTTCATGATGTTATGGAAGATTGTGATGTGCCTCGAGAAGAAATGGTTGAGAGATTTGGTGAAGAAGTTACTACTCTAGTAGAGGGTGTTACTAAGATCACTAAGATGCCTTATATGGAAGAAAGTGATTTCCATGCTGAAAATCATCGTAAGATCTATATTGCGATGGCTAAGGATATTCGTGTTATCCTGATTAAATTAGCTGATAGACTCCATAATATGCGTACGCTTCAATATATGAGACCGGATAAGCAACAGCGTATTTCTAGAGAAACATTAGAAGTCTATGCGCCAATTGCTCATCGTTTAGGTATTAATGATATTAGAGTAGAACTAGAAGATTTATGCTTATTATATCTTGATCCTAAAGCTTATAAAGAAATTGCGGCACTTCTTGATAAGAAGAAGAGTGAAAGAAAAGATTCCGTTGATGCAATGATTAAGTCAGTTGAAAAGAACTTAGAAGGAACTGGCATCAGTTATCGTATTAAGGGTCGTGCTAAGCATATTTATTCTATTTATAAAAAGATGGTTTATAAGCATAAGCGTTTTGATGAAATCTATGATTTGAATGCTTTACGTGTTATTGTACAAACTAAGAATGAATGTTATGAAGTATTAGGTATTATGCATGAGAAATATCGTGCGATTCCTGGACGTTTTAAGGATTATATTGCCATGCCTAAGCCTAATATGTATCAGTCATTACATACATCTGTGATTGGTGAAAAGGGCTATGTATTTGAAATCCAGATTCGTACTGAAGAGATGGATGAACTCGCTGAAAGAGGGGTTGCATCTCATTGGCGTTATAAAGAAGGTAAGAAGTATAATGCGGAACAGAAGGAAATTGGAGAAAAGCTTCAGTGGATGAGTGAGTTCATTACTGTAAGTGATGAAATGAAAGATAATGAAGCTAAAGATTTTTATAATACGTTACAGCGTGATATCTTTGAAGCCAATGTTTATGCTTTAACACCTGCAGGTCGTATTGTAGAATTACCAAATGGGTCTACACCGATTGACTTTGCATATCGTGTTCATACAGAAGTTGGACATCATGCGGTTGGAGCAATTGTGAATGGTGTTATGGTTCCTTTTGATACCAAATTAAAAACAGGTGATATTGTAGAAATCAAGACCAACAAGAATTCCGGTCCAAGTGAAGGCTGGCTGAAGTTTGTAAGAACAGCGGGTGCTCGTAATAAGATTCGTCAATATATCACAAAACATGAAGAAGAAAATAAGAAACAGATTATTGAAGAAGGAAGAAGACTTCTTAGGGATGAAATCCGAGCAAGACAGCTTGATGAGAAGACTTATATGAGTCCAGATACTTATAGAACATATCTTGGCTCATTTGGTGCCAATACATTTGATGATGTACTTTTCGCATTAGGTAAGAAGCATGCGACTGCTTCTACACTTCTAGATAAGGTGGCTCCACAAAAAAGAGGATTCTTTGACAACTTGTCTCAAATCCTTCGCCACAACAACAATATTCAGGAATTAAATAAGAAACATGAAAAAAGTATTGGTGTAGCAGTCACTGGTGTAGATGGATTAAAGATGCAGTTATCTAAATGCTGTAATCCTATTCCTGGTGATAAGATCGTTGGTTTCGTATCTAAAGGACAGGGTATCAAGATTCATCGTGCGGATTGTCCAAATGTCAAGAGTGTTGCTAAAGGACGTTTGATCGATGTTTATTGGGATTATCCTAATATTGAACAGAAGCGCTTTAATGTGGATCTAGAAGTCGTTGGACTAGACCGTCCTAATTTATTAAGTGATATTGTGACATGCTTAAGTCAGGTAAAGGTCAATATTCTTAAGATCAATGCGAACATCATGGATTTAGATGCTCATATTCGTTTAACATTATCTGTAGAGAATGCAGAAATCTTACAGAATACAATTGATAATATGAATAAAGTACAGGGTGTTGCAGAAATTCGCCGTGTAATTCATTAGTGACTTGAATTAAATATACTTTTGATTTATAATCACCTTATATTCAGTGAAGAAGATTAAATAATGGACATTGATAGAGAGGTCATGGCTGGTGGAAATGACTAATGAGAAGTTATGGGACACTTTGGAGAATGCTTTAAAAAAAGCACGTTGGTAACGTTATAACTAAATAAAGTGCATGATTTATTCATGAACTAAGGTGGTACCGCGTATTAACGTCCTTAGATTGAGGACGTTTTTTTATTTTTATAAAGGAGGACTTATGAAATACAATAGACCAAGAGGGACAGTAGATATCACCCCTGAAAATTCAGAAAAATGGATTGAAATGGAACAGCTATTAAGAACTGTTGCCGCAAATTACAACGTAAAAGAAATGCGTACACCAATCTTTGAACACACAGAATTATTTAGCCGTGCAGTTGGTGATACGACAGATGTAGTAACTAAAGAAATGTATACATTTAAGGATAAGGGAGACCGTTCTCTTACTTTAAGACCAGAAGGAACTGCAGGTATTGCAAGAGCATATGTAGAAAATAAGATGTATGCTTTACCTGAAAAGTTACAGAAGGTTTACTATATGGGACCAATGTTTAGATATGAACGTCCACAAAATGGTAGACAGAGACAGTTCCACCAGTTCGGTGTAGAAATGTTAGGTGTTGAATCACCATACGTAGATGTTGAATGTATGTTGATGGCAGTGACTATCGTTGAAGCATTAGGTATTAAGAATATCAAATTACATATCAACTCATTAGGTGATGATGAATCAAGAACTGCATATAGAGAAGCTTTAAAGAATCATTTCAGACCTGAATTCCTTAACCGTCTTGATGAGATAATTATGTTCAAGCCTCTTACTAAGGATAATATCAGCAATATTATCAATCTTCTTGTTGCAGATGTTAACAAGAGACTTGCAGATAAAGAGCTTGAGATTGTTCTTACAGATGCAGCCAAGGATTTCATAGTTGAAAACGGATTTGACCCAATGTATGGTGCAAGACCGCTTAAGAGATATGTCCAGAAGACAGTTGAGACACTGGCAGCCAAGTTAATACTTGCAGGCAATATCAATACAGGTGATGATATTGTTATTGACCTTGTAGATGGAAAGCTGACAGCCAGAGCCGCTGCGAGGGCTGTTGAGGGATAAGGCCTGATATTGTAAGGACTTTATGGTCCTTTCGGGGGCATTGGAATTTTTGACTTTTGCTAAATGACTATAAATACAGATGATACTTTTGAAATAAAAGCCTACCAGATTATGGTATATGCGAATTAGTAGGTTTTTGAAAATGAAAGTTGTCATTGATGAAATTAAAAAGCCTACTAAACTATTGTGTAATGCAAGTTTAGTAGGCTTTTTGAAAGCAAACCAACAATTTATTCTTTGAATTTCTGACAGCATACTTTATAGGCAAACCGCAATTGCGGTATTGACAAAAACTTATATTAATTGTATATTAAAAATGATTTATGGTTAAAGATTCATGACAGACTGCTTGTATGTGAATGAAAGAGAAAGATATAACACAAAAGGTACTGGAAGATAATAATGATATATTTGCGGATATTGTTAATGTGTTGTTATTTGATGGAAAGTCGGAGGTTGAAGAGAATGAACTTGTTAATACGACAGTTTATTCACAGTATAAGGCTGAAGATGGAAAAGTTCATGAACAGGAACGCGATATTGCTAAGTATTGGAAAAGAGGATGTACAGACATAGTCCTGTATGGCATAGAGAATCAGACAAAGGTTGAGAAAAGAATGCCAGCAAGGATATCGGGATATGAAGGTGCTTCATACAGAGGACAATATGATAAGAAAACAATAGTGCCGGTAATAACGATGGTGCTGTATTATGGTACAGACAGAAAATGGACAGCACCAAAGAATCTTAAGTCTCTGATTAAAGTTCCGGATAATCTGGATAAGTATGTTAATGACACTAAAGCTAATGTATTTGAGATAGCGTGGCTGACAGATGAACAGATAGCAAAGTTTACAAGTGATTATAAGATCGTTGCTAATTTCTTTGTGAACAAGAGAAAGAACAAAGATTACATACCAGATGATAAGACAACAATTAAGCATGTGGATGAGATACTAAAGTTTTTATCAGTTATGACAGGTGATAGCAGATATGAAGAGATATTGTCAGATAAGGAAGGGGTGAGCAATATGTGTGATGTAGCGCAGAGGCTTGAAGACAGGGGAATTGAGAAAGGACTTCAGAAAGGAAGAGAAGAAGGCAACCAGATGATATATTCACTGGTCGAAGATGAGAGCATAAGTATGGAAAAGGGTGCACAAAAGCTAGGGGTAAGTGTAGAAAAGCTGCGAGCTAATATGATTAATGCGGGATACAAGTGTCCGGATATGGAGTGATAGCTGATAAGGAAGGCAGAATAACAGTATAATATATAAAGATAAAGCAATGCTGGTAAGAGTGGATACTGGCGTTGCTTTTCTTTTTTGGAGAAGCCAGCTTCTGTTCATGGACTTGTTTCTACGTGTTCCTATAAGAACAATAAATAATCAAGCTATATAGGTAAAATACAGGCAGAAATACATGAGAATGTAGGAAATCACCTATCAGGCAGGCACGAGGAAGCTTATCTATAGGTAGATTGGGAGAAAAAGTGAAGGCTGAATAATGGTTCTGCCTGGATATGTCCTATAAGTCAAGCAATAATGCGACTACCTATAGGTATCAGGAACAATGAATCAATAAAGCATTTAATTATTTCTTGAAAATAGCTAGAAAAATAGATATATTATAGTAAAGTATTAATCTAAAAGGGGAGAAAAATAAAATGCTTACAAAATTAAAAAAGTGTAAAACACTTAAAGAAATATATGAGGTGCTGGGGAGAATTTTTTTTGAAAAGATAGCAATGTACATAGTGATGGGATGGTGCTTATTGCCGATACTATCAATCTTCTTTCATATAAGATGGATGGGGATGGCTGAGCAGACATTTATGTATAGATTGAATATATTGTCAAGCTATCAGACGGCAGTTTTGCTTATGGGTGTGCTGACATTGGAATTTCTGATAGCATACTTTATAGGCATGATACTGACACGGAGCAATAATTGGAAAAATGAGCTGTTTGAGTTTATTAAAAGAGAACCATGGAATGTATTTTTTTTGATGCTGTTTGTATGGATTATCATATGTACAATGCATTCGGCTGATAAATATACTTCAATATTTGGGACAGAGTACAGATATGAAGGTCTTGTGACATATTGCTGCTATGCGGCGGTTTATATGTGTGCGCATATAGTTAAAGAAGCAAAATATAGAAAATGCATATTCAATACATACGCGGTAACAGCAGTTATACTTGGAATATGTCTGCTGCTTCAAGATAATCATCTATTATATATGCATAAAATATTTGTTTATGATAGAGCAACTGTATTCAGCCAGTTTAATCATTTTGGGTATTATCTTAACATGTCAATTCTGGTAATGACAGGGTTATTCTTAACGTCAGATATTAAGAAAAATGAAATTATGTATGCAGCAGGAATAGCGTTCCAGTTATTTTGCCTTTTGGTGAACAATACATTTGGTGCGTATCTTGGCTCTATGTTTGGTGTTATAGCTGTATGCATAATGTATGCTGTAAGAACTAACAATATAAAGAAAATACTAGTGCCGATAATTATATATATTTCCCTTAGCACAGTCAGCATGTTAGGAATCATTCCATCAAGCAGTGGACAGAACTTAAAAGTTAATTTATCAACCTTCTCTCATGATGTTAATGCAGTCATATCAGATGCGGAAGATGCAGATGGAGCAGGGACGGGAAGAATGAGATTATGGAAAGCTTGCTTAAAAATGATACCGGAAAGTCCAATATTAGGATATGGACCAGAACAATTGAATGAAAAATATGCTGGTGAATTGGGAGGCGTGTTAGCAGGAGGCACTGACAGACCAGAAAATGAATATATACAGTATATGGTGTTTATGGGAATACCAGGGTTTGTAATGTATATGGGTGCATTAATATCAATGATGATATGCCAATTGAAGAAAATTAAAAAAATGGAACTTATAACGATAGCTTCGGCAGGATGTGCATTGGCATATGCAGCAGGTGCATGCTTTGGAAATTCAATGTATTATACAACACCATATTTCTATATGTTTTTAGGAATGACGGCAAGAACGATTAAGCTAAAAAATACGAAATAAAAGTGAAAATTACCCACTTTTAGTGTGTAGTATGATATTATTAAGACATGTTATAAATATAAAAGTGAATTTAAAAAGAATTTATTTTTTGTTAATTTTGTTTGTTAATTTTAGTAAAATTATTGTCCTGATTGTGCTTATGTGTTATACTAAATGCACTAAAAAGGAAAGATTTTACTAAGAATGGGGAGTGTGATATGGAAACATTTTCATACAAAGCGGTTGACGCTTCGGGAAAAGATGTTAAGGGTGCTATTGAAGCAGAAAGTAAAGATGAAGCAGCCAGAAAGATAAAGGAACAGGGCTTTACTCCTATATCAATAGGTAAGCAGGGAGCTTTGGATAAAGATGTTAATCTGTCATTTTTTGGCCCAAGGAAAATACCGGCACGAGATATGAGTGTATTCTGCCGGCAGTTTGCAAGTATTCTTAAAGCAGGTGTAAGTGTAATTAATGCATTGGAGATGCTTGGTGAACAGACAGAGAATAAGAGACTTAAAGAGGCAATTGAGAGAACCCAGTCCAGTGTAGAAAAAGGTGAAAACCTTTCGGATTCAATGAGGGAGAATGAAGAGTTTCCAAGTATTCTTGTTGATATGATTAAGGCTGGTGAAGCTTCTGGTAGTTTGGAGAATTCTCTTACACGAATGGCGGTACAGTTTGAAAAAGATGCCAAGTTAAAAGGTGTTGTCAAGAAAGCAATGATGTATCCAATAGTGCTTATCTTCGTTATGATAGGTGTTATTGTAGTAATGCTTACATTTGTTATACCAAGCTTTATGACAATGTTTGAAGATCTTGATTCAGAACTTCCAATAACAACGAGAATGATTCTTGCAATGAGTGACAGTGTTAAAGGATACTGGTATGTATATCTTATTGTTGTCATTGGAATAGTTGTGGGAGTTAAGTTATATGGTAATACGGAGAATGGAAGGCATAACCTTGATAAATTAAAGTTAAAGATTCCAGTATTCGGATTGTTACAGACTAAGTCAGCATGTGCTTCATTTGCAAGAACAATGAGTACATTGTTACAGGCTGGTATGCCAATGATTGATGCACTTGAGATATCTGCTTCTACTATGAAGAATGTATTATATTATGATGCATTAGAAAAAGTAAAGAGCGGTGTATCATTAGGCTTGCCTCTTTCTAATCAGTTAAGAACATCGGGGCTTTTTCCTCCGATGGTTGTACATATGGTAGGTATTGGCGAAGAAACTGGTAATGTTGAAGAGATGCTTACCAATTCAGCAGTTTATTATGAAGAAGAAGTTGAAGTCCAGACACAGACTCTTACTTCGTTAATGGAACCAATTATTATTATCCTTATGGCTTTAGTTGTAGTTATGTTAATACTTGCAATCTATCAGCCAATGATTCAGCTCTATAATACATTAGGAGCACAGGGGTAGTATATAATCTGTTCTGCAGGTCGCTTAACGAGAACGGATTTATATAAATATATTTCAAAAGGGAGATATGAAACATGAAAAAGACACAGAAAAAATTAGGTAACAAAGGTTTCTCTTTAGTAGAGCTTATCGTAGTTATTGCCATCATGGCAGTACTTGTTGGTGTTTTAGCTCCAACACTTATCAAGAACATTGAGAAATCAAGAGAGTCAAAGGACGCTCAGAATTGTGAACAGCTTAAGAGTTCAGTAGAGATTGCTCTTCAAAATGAAACAGCTTACTCTACTAATGTTAAATCAGGTGGAAAAGATATTGTGACAATAACTTCATCAGGTGTAACAATAGCTAGTGATGCAGGAACAGATTTTACAACAGAGTTTACAGGACAGATTGACACTTCTAAGACAAAGTTAACATCTAAGAAGTACAAAGATGTTACAGGTGGTATAAAGATTAATGTTAATGAAAAAGGACAGGTTACAATCGTAGGCTTACCATCATAAAATTAAACTAAGGAAACATTAAATCATGCAATACGAATTACCACTGTACTTCATTATCTTTCTATACGGAATCGTATTCGGAAGTTTTTTGAACGTACTGATTTACAGATTACCATTAAAAGAGAATATAGCTACAGAACATTCGCATTGTATGACATGTGGCGAAAAAATCCAGTGGTATGATCTCATACCACTGGTAAGCTACATAATACTTGGTGGAAAATGCAGACACTGCAAAGCTAAGATATCACCGCAGTATCCAATCATTGAAGCGACCAATGGGATAGCATATGTGATAGTATTCTTAGTTCACGGATTTAATGCGGTAAGCATATTGATGTGCTTTGCATTTTCAATATTTCTTGTTATTTCAGTCATTGACTGGAGAACTTTCGAGATACCATTTTCACTTAATGTGGCAATTGGTGTTTTGGCAGTGATAAGAATCATATTAGATCACAAGAACCTATTAGACTATCTAATAGGGTTTTGTGTTATAAGTGGATTCATGCTCATATGTCTTTTTATTGGACGAGCGATTAAAGGAATTGACGCTTTTGGCGGTGGAGACATTAAGCTGATGGCGTTTGCAGGATTATTTTTAGGATGGAAGTGCATTATTCTGGCATTTCTGATTGGCTGCATCTTGGGTGCAGTCATTCATTCCATCCGTATGAAAGTTACGGATGCTGAACATGTACTGGCATTCGGACCATATTTGTGTGCAGGGCTTACAATAGCCATGCTTTTTGGTACGAATATAATTAACTGGTATCTTTCTTTTATGGGATTCTAACTAATCTGTGTATTTATGTAGGAGAGTTTTGGACTATCTATATAGAAAGGACAGGAAATTTATATATATTTTTATAACTAGAAATCATTAGCTTATTATGTGGGGAGCTGGATAGGAGGATTTTATGGCTGCATCTAAAGCCAAAGGTAAATTGGTAAGTATCGTTATCAATAACGAGTATATTAAAATATGTGAAATCACTAAATCAGGTAAGAACAGTGTCGTTCATAAGACTGTTACAATTCCTGCACCGGAAGACTGCTATGTTGAGGGTGTAATTGAGCAGACTGACGTACTTGCTAAGGCAATCAAGGTTGTTATGGACGAGCATAGATTTAATGCTAATAATGTCGCATTTTCTATCAGTTCTCCAAGACTTGCAACTAAGGAAGTTCTTATTCCTAATGTTAAGGCTAATAAGATTGATAAACTTGTACAGGCTAATGCTACAGAGTATTTCCCAGTTAATATGGATGAGTATATCATTCAGTATACGGTTCTTGAGAAAGTAGAAGATCAGGGACAGGAAAAGATTAAACTTATGGTTGCTGCTGTACCATCAGAAGTTGTAGAGTCTTACTATGGACTTGCTAAGGCTTTAGGACTTAAGGTGGCATTCGTTGATTATGCTGGTAACAGTACATACCAGATTATGAAGCAGCAGATTGGACCAGAAGTCAGCCTTGTTATTCAGGTTGAGAATGATGGTACTGTAATCAATATTTTCAAGGATAATGTATTGCAGTTACAGAGAAATGTTCCTTATGGAAAGTCAATGCTTGTTAATGCAGTTATGGAAAAGTATGGACTTAAGTATGAGGCTGCGACAGCAAAGCTTCAGAATGAAACACTTCTTCACTCAAGATTTGATGGAGATGAGGTTACAGAATCATTAAGATATATGGCAAGTAACATTAACCGAGTTATTGATTATTATGTATCGCGTAACAGAATATCAATCCAGAAGGCATACTTAATCGGACATTCTACATCTATTAAGGGCTTTGCAACACTTCTTTCTAATGAGCTTAATATGCCAATCGAGAAGGTTGAGAGACTTAAGAATATTGCACTGGACAAGAAAGCGTATGTTGAAGAGGCTACTCTTACAAGTTATGTAACTAACTTGGGTGCTGTTATTGATCCGGTTGATTTTATTCCTAAGAGACTTATTGAGAGTGGTGCCAGAAAAGAAAATACAAAGACTCTTATCGTAGGATTTGTTGGAGCCCTTGCGGTTTCTGCACTCCTTGTTCTTATTCCACTTGTTCAGGTTGTTGCTCTTAATGCAGAGATTGGATCTCTTAATAAGAGTATAAAGAAGCTGAGCATTATTAATGATGTTGTTAATGAATATTATTCAGCTAAAGACAAATATAATGATATCGCAGCATTTGCAGCACTTACATCAGACAGCGATGACGCATTACAGGATTTTGTTGATTATCTTGAAAAGAATATGCCAAGTGATATTACTATCCAGTCTTTCAATGTTGCATCAGGAGCAATTACTGTTAATGGAACAGCGGGAAGTAAGTCTTCAGTAGCTAAGTTCATTCAGGAACTTCAGAAGAATTCTTCTGTACTTAATGTTGATGCCCCTACTATAACAGAGACTAAGGATAATGCAGGTACAATTGAAGTTACATTTTCATTATCATGTACATTTGTTGGAGGAACATCTAATACAACTGATATGAAGTCATCTAATACATCAAACAGTACTAAAAATAGCAGTACTAAGAGTTCAACAACAAAGTAGGAGGGGAGTCAGATGGATAAGTTAAAAGGTATGTTAAAAATCTCTGAAAGAGACAAAAAGTTATTGGTTGTTGTATTAGCAGTGCTTATTATGGCTCTTGCTTATTTCTTTGGATTTCAGAATCTTTCAGACCAGGTAGATACTTTATCTACTAAAAAGACTACTCTTGAGACAACTCAGAGAGACTTAAAAGAAAAGAATAACAACAAACAGAAGTATGTTAATGATACAATGAATTATCTTAAGCAGTATGATAATCTTCTTGACAGATATGCGGCAGGGAGCACACAGCCTAATTCAATTGATTTCTTTAACAAGACAGAGTCTGTAACGGGAACATGGGTAAGAAGTCTTTCTTTATCACCAACAACTGTTCTTTACAAGTTCGGTCAGATTGCTTCAAGTAATGTTAATGGAAAAAGCAATTATACTTCTAATCTTACCGGCTATAAGTCAACTATTAATATTGCTTATGAGTCAGATTATAGCCAGTGGAAGAATTTTATTAAATATGTCAATACATATGCTGATAAGAGCACAATTGATGCTTTATCTGCATCTTATAATGAGGCAACAGGTGTTGTCACAGGTACAGCATCTATTTCACTTTATTCAATTGAAGGTGGAAAGCGTGATTATAAGGAACCATCATTTGATGTTAAGACAGGAACAGGAAATATATTCTCAACAGTTACACCAACTGAGTAATAAGAGAATTCAGGGAGAGGGATATGAAATTATATAGAAGGAATAGAAAATTGAATAATTCCGGTTTTTCACTGGTTGAAGTACTGGTAGCGATTGTTATTCTTGCAATCATATCTCTACCGGTACTGAGTACATTTTCTAATGCTGCCAGAATTAATAATAAAGCAAGAAGGACTGAAAATGCTAATACTGCAATTAATAATATTATAGAGGAAGCAAAGAGTATGAGTCTGGACAGGCTTGCTGGTGGCAATGGACAATATACTTATCAGCAGCTAGGTGGAATTGACAGCACAACATATTCTGTAGGCAATAAGAAAGATGCTTCTAATATTCTTTATTATGAGGGTGTAAATAAAGAAAAATTCTATATCAAGGCAGAATTCGACCCATCTCCTTATACAACACCTGCTGACAGTACGGTTAAGGATAATCCTAATAATAATATTAATTCTGCAGGAATATCAGTATATGCAGATGTCTCTGCGGACAGTTCACTCGTTTACCGTGATGATAACAGTGATAATCAGGCAGTTGCACATTTTAAATATTATACAGGTGAGCAGGCATTCGACAGGTCTAAGATTACTAAGAGTACATCTATTGATGTTAATGTAACAAGAAATACTTCAGATGCATCTAAGGTTTTATTTGACCAGACAGCAGTTATTACTGTTACATATCATTATGATACAGTACTTAGTTATCCTGATTATGTTAAGACTACTACACTTACAACTAATACTTTTGAAGCGGAAGAACGTGAGGAAGATGTAAGTGGTACAAAGCAGACTGTCTATTACGTTTCAGGAAAGATTAAGAAGAATATAAAGAATCTGTATGTATTCTATACTCCGTTTGATGATTATATCAGTACTAATAAGAAGGGTACAACAACTACAGATGGTACTATGGAAGTATATGTTAATGATAAGATTAATGTAACATACAAATATCCGGCAGAACTTACTAATGTAAGATATAGTGATCTTAATGTATATCTTCTTGAGCAGGAAAAGATAACGCAGGAAAAGAATGCAGATGGTTCAGTAGCATCAGCACAGAAATACAGAATGTTGGTTGATCATAATAAAGTTAAAGTTACATTTAATACTCAGGTTATGGGTAATCTTGCTGATAAAGCAGGAAACAAGGATACTGCAGCGAGAATTTATTCTAATATTAAAGACTGGAAGTCTGGTTCTTCATCAAAAACAGAAGATTCTATGTACAGACTTACAGTGACAGTATATTATAATGATTCAACTATGTCAGATGATTCAAAGATTGCAACTATGACATCTACTAAGATTAATTAGTCAGTGAAAGAATGGAGACAGTTTATGGGGAAAGTATTATTGAATTTGAAAAGAAAAAGAAATAATTCTGGTTCTACTATTGTAATAGTGCTTATTATGACTTCATTTGTATTGATTCTTTCAACACTGATTACTACAACTACAATGGTCAACCTTAAAATGAAGATGATAGCATCACAGTCTAAAAAGACGTTCTACACATCAGAAGAGGCTGTTGATGAGATATATGCTGCACTTGGAAAAGCTTCAATGGAGTGCTTTAATGCTTCATATGAGGAACAGCTTACCACATTATCAAGTTATAGTAAGGTCGTTTCTGACCAGCATAATAATTTTGCAACTTTGGTTGAGATTGATAATGAAAAAGCAAATGTTGCTTTAAGAGAAAATTATATGCAGAAGCTTATAGGAAAGCTGTTGCCAGATTTTAAGACAACAGATTTTAGTCCTGTATATAATAATAATTATAGCTTTGATGGACACAAGGAGAAGTTCATTGAAATATTGAATTCATATTTGGAGAATTATTCTACAGGTGTTGATAAGGATGGTAATGCTACGGGAGATCCTATTCTTGTGGTGCAGGATGTCAATACTATCCGTATGAGAAATACGAGTGATAAGAATAATGGAACAGGTCTTAATGTGTATGCAATCACATTTACAGATTGTGTCGTTAAGTATCTGACACAGAATGGGGACTATTCTTATATTACATTTAATGGAGCAGTTGGGCTTCCTGATATATATGTTAATTTCATGGACGAAGACCTTGTTGGTACAACATTCTTCGGTAATTATGCGTTAGTTGGTAATACTGGTATTAATATTACTGACGGAGGAACAGCGATAATTAAAGGAAATGCATATGCTGGAAGAGCATCAGGCCTTAATATTAAGGGTTCAACTCTTGATTTTACAGGCAGTTATCTTATCTGTGGAGGTAGTCTTAACCTTAATATTAAGTCAAAAGGAGAGACAGGAGCATTATCTGCGTCACAGCTTAACCTTGGTGGCTCTTCACAGTTATGGTCTGATGAGATTGTACTTGGAAATAATGCCACATTTAATGGTGCTGGTGCAGTCAATGTTAAGGATGACCTTACTATTGAGGGGGATGATTCAAGTGCAGTTCTTAGTGGTTCTTATGAAGGCTTTGGATATGAACCTAAGGAAAATGCAACTCATTATGACAGTAGTGCGGTAATTATTAATGGAGAAAGAGCGACAATTACATTCAGTTCATCTCTTTCAAAGCTTGTTGTTGCTGGCCGTTCATATATTAAATTTGAGACATCAGTACCGCTTGCAACAGGTGAATCAATTTCAGTTAATACTAATCAGGAAATATATCTTGTTCCTGCACAGCTTTTAAAGAGTGGTTCTAAGAATCCATCTAAGAAGCAGACAGCAGGCAACGGAATCAAGTGTGAGACTAAGATAAGTGAGTCAACATTCTTTGGATTTGATTTATTAAGCAAGAATGGTGATGATTATTATGTGACAAGAGATTATGATATAGCTGGTTCTGGTCTTAATACAATTGATTATGATAAGTCAAGAACATATTATTATTTCAGTTTCAAGGATACAGCATCACTTAATACTTATGCTAAGATTATATATGATTATACAGATACTCAGTTTGAGGAATTCCTTAATAATACTTCTTATGCACAGAAATGCAGTGCTGCAGAGAAAAATGATTATATTAAGGAATCTAAGTCTTTAAGAAATGCTATTAAGAAATCTGTAGGTACATATGCCGGACTTAGTGGTTCATCAGTTGTAAGAAGTGAAAGTCTTACAGATGGAGCCAGCCTTGGTATCTTTGCTGATAATTCAGGTTTTGATTTTAAAACTGAATATTCAGACAGATCGAATAGATATAATGTGTTTAATAAGATACTTGCGCCTCTTGGGGATTCAGTAACATATACAACAACTCAGCAGGCAGAGGAATATCTTAATAGTATTGCTCATAATAATATTGCTATTGATCTTAGCAAGTACACACCTGATGATGTTTATGACAATATTATTAATAAAGATGGTTTTGCAGAAGTTACTGATGGTAAGGCATTCAGCAAACAGGTAGAAGGAAAATGGTTTATAGCTTATGCGTTATCTGAAGTATCAGCATCAAAAGGTATAGAACTTGTTATAGATAGTAATTCGTCTGAATCAAAATCAAATATTCTTAAGATAACTTCGGGCGTTGTTGTCTGCTCTGGTAATGTTCATATTAAGAGTGATTTTGATGGAATTGTTGTTTCTAATGGAATAATTACGATTGATTCAGGAGTGACAGTTTCTAATAACATTTTCTCTGATTCACTTTTCAGAACATTTATTGATGACCATGAAGCAGAGCTTACAGATACTAATGGAAAAGGCAAAACAGTCCACTATAAGGATATTTTCAGATTCTGGAATCCGCATGTTGAATCTAAGAAGGATTCATCACTTAGTGTAAGCAATATGACTTATAAGGATATGGTTACATTCAGTCTCTGGAGGAAGTACGAAGATCCTAAGGGAACTAATGTTGAGTCTACAACGGAGGCACCTACTAATCCGTCATAATACGGAATATTATAGAAAGATTATTTAATGGAGATGTGATGATGAGCAGGAGAGGGAACAGACATTTTAAGAAACAATTAAATAATCAGGGATTTTCTTTATTGGAACTTCTTGTAGTAATCGCAATAATCGCAGTTGTTTCACTTCTTGTAACAGTCGGACTTACAGTTCTTAACAAGGGAAATGCCAAGAAAGCTAATAAGAATCTTTATTCAAGTCTTAGTGAGTTAAAGACAAGTACTATGGCTAAGAATGGGAACTGGTACATGGAGATTGGTAAAGATGGAGATTCTTATGTATTTACTACATATAAGGATACAGGAAGTCCATTAGAAACATACAAATGTAGTGCTTCAAGGATTTCTATTGTATATGAAGCTGGGACTTCGTCGTATAATGTTGATGATTATACAATTATGGTTAAGTTCAGCAAAGCAGATGGTTCATGTGACAGTGTGACAGCTACTAAGTCAGGAATGGATCCGGTTGAACTTAAGAATACAGCAACTTCAGGAACATTTAAGGTTACATCATCTGGTGTTGATTATGAATCTAAGCTATGGTATAAGACCGGAAAAGTTACGACATCGAACTAGTTTATTAATATGGAGTGGAGTTATGAAGAAGGATAACAAGGGATTCTCATTAGTGGAGCTGCTTATAGCGATAGCAATATCAAGTATTGTTCTTATGGCACTTGTAATGCTTATTACACAGGCGGTCAGAAGTTACACGAAGCAGACAGCTCTGGCGCAGATACAGAGTGATGCTGATATAAGTCTTAATCAGATGTCAAAGAATATTCTTGAGGCGACAGAGATAAAGATTGAAAAGCTGAATGGGGATGTAACTATATATACTAATAAAGTTGTTGAGAAAAAGAATAGTACTGAGGTAGGTATTGAATGGGGATACTATTATGAAAGTGCAACACAGCAGCTATGGTATATCAATTCAGATAAGTCAGAAATGAGTCTTGTATGTGATAATGTTACATCATTTGATGTAAGAATATCAAAGGATAGTATAGAGCTTGATACAGCAACAATTAAGTCAATTGACAGGAATCCGCAGATTGTTATTTCGTTAGGCTTACAGAGGATGAATGAAAAGAGAATTGTTTCAAGAACATTTTCAACAAGAAACCAGCTTAATGATAATATAACACTTGGCAAGTCTGTTACATCGGTTGAAGGAGATAAGGACGATGTTGTTAATACACTTAAGGTTGGCAACACGTTATCAGCAGCACAGATAATTGATTATTTTACAGATAATTAAGTAAACGGGAGGTAATCTTTATGAAGTCAAAGTTCAAAGGAAATGGTAAAAACAGAATATTGGCAGTGATTGCTTCTGCAGTTATGTTTTGTCTTGTTGTGCTTCTGATAATTGTTACACGAAAGACTGATGCGGTGGCAGATACTTCGGTTATTATTAATGGTAAGGAATATTCACAGGATAATAAGATGAAGATTCTGGAGATTGTTTCTGAAGATTATTATGATGAGTTAGGACCGATTATAGGTAATTCATCTGGTAGTGTCAAGTGGGATGATATTGTAGCAAAGGCTACTGATAAAAAGGTAGCATCTAATAGTGATGTACAGAAGAATATGGATGTGTATCTTCAGTATGTTAATGGTATTCTTTTAAACGGAACTAATTATAATTTATGCCTTGAGTATAAAAGTGGCAACTCATACAATTATTACACTACTTCT
>ERZ779643.960-NODE-960-length-21758-cov-6.617703_pt1 | contig 21758 bp, 24 predicted proteins | sample MGYA00511564_ERZ779643 | MGnify/ENA primary metagenome ERZ779643 (study PRJEB29588, sample SAMEA2147114) | human gut metagenome | biome: human gut; feature: human-associated habitat; material: faeces | place: Denmark | collected 2008/2010 ... | reverse complement strand
TTAGGCATGCCGCCAGCGTTCATCCTGAGCCAGGATCAAACTCTCCAAAAAAAAATTAAATCTTATTTTCGTTCGTTCGTTTTATTTTTTCCTGCTACTCAAATTGACGTTTTGCTCAGTTTTCAAAGAACTTTATTTTTTCTTCGTTCCTTTTCGGAACACGTTAATTAATATAACATCTTTTGACTTTATTGTCAATAGATTTTTTTATATTTTCTAACTTTTTTTCTTTCGCTCTTTCTGATTTCTTCTTTTTCTCAAGAACGTAAATTAATAATACTCTTTTTATCTTTAATTGTCAATACATTTTTTTGATTTTTTTTACTTTTTTGTCGCTTTTTGTATTTTTCATTACTTTTATTACTTTATTGTTTATTTTTAAGTAACTTTTACTTATTCTTAAATTTACATCTTTGCACTTGCTAAATCATTATTAACTTTTAAACATATTCTTTTTGTATTTACATCTTTTTATTTTTTTAATTATTATTTTTTCCAAATACATAATATTATATTCAAATTTAAATTTATAATTACAATTTTTTTGATTTTAATCTTTAAATTAATGGTTTCATATTTATAATTAAAGTGTTATTATTTTAAATAGTATATAAATAAAAAATAGATTATATTTTGGTATAAAAACTAAATATTTTATATAATCTACTTCTATTTTTAATATTTATATTATTGTAATGTACTATATTTACTATTATTAATTATAAATCTTGGTGAATCATCAAAAGTTGTTGTATTTAATAAACTACCATCTTTATTATAAGTTTCAATTATTATGTTATCAAATAGTTTTACTTCTTTATTACAACTGTCTTTGCTTGTACAACCTTCGAAGATACCATCATTAATAATTAAATTATATTTATAATTTTCTTGACTTTCTTCTTGGCCAAACTCTATTTCATATTCTATTATATTTTTGTTTTCATCATTTATTTCAGTTGTAATATTACTATTTAATTTAATTTTTATTTTAGCTTTTGAGGCTTTCGTTTTATTAACTTCTTCGGAAATATTATTTTGAATTTTATCAAATAAAGTATTAATATCACTTGAAGTAGATTCGTAATAGCAATATCCATTAAGATTAGAATCACTACATAATGTAGAATCTGCTGATGATATTTTTTTTAAGTCATCTCCTCCTGAAAATTCAAATCCTATTGTTATTAGTTTTGAACCCATAGTATTTTGTAGATAGTTACTAGAATTTCTAACATAAGTTAAACAAGATGCACTATCACAATTTTTGTGTGAATTACTTGAATTACTAAATAACTTATCATAATATGTTGAATCAGAATTATCAATTCCTCCAAGCGTCATAGTTACATTTGGTATTCCATCATATAATAAAATTGTATACTTTAACGCCTCGTCATAATTAATACTTGGTTTATTTTTTAATTCGTTAAATAATTTTATGGCTAAATCTAATCCTCCAGATACGTTAGTGGTATATATTGATATTTCAAAATCATCGTCAACTAAACTCTTACTTTCAAAATTTCTTTTAATTATAGGTATATAATCAAATTGCACTAATCCAATATAAGCATTATCTTTGAATTTATTAATTAATTGATTTGATAAATTTATTGAGGCCTCTTTTGATTTTAAATATTTATTTCCAGCCATACTACCAGATTTATCCAACACTAATGCAACATATACTGGTAATGTAATATTTTCTATTTTTGTATTAATATGTTTTTTTAAATCCATACTTAAAACATATTTTTTATTACTCTTACCTGTATCAATTATATCAAAGTCATATGTTATGTCAATTAATCCGAAGTCTTCATTATTAATATCTTTTTCACTAACACTAATAATTTTATTGGGTTCACTGCCTTCTTTTATTTCAGAAATAAATTTAACTCCCTCACATTTATTATTTGCACTATCTAAATCAATTAATTCATAATTGTATACTTCATATTTTCCTGATACATATACAACATAATTTGGCAAATATTCTTTAAGTACTTCATTATCATTATATATTCCATATTTTAATAATGTTCCTAGTGATATGCAGAAACTAGTTTCTCCGACATCATTAGTATATTTTGCAAAACTATTTTTATCTTTGAATTCCATAGCATATTGTTCACTAGCATTGAGAATAAATTTTTTATTTATTTCTTTTTTTGTTTCTTTGGAAGAATTAATTATACTTAATACTGCAATATAACCAATTGTAAATACTAATCCTATTATTACAATAGTTATTAGTAATTCGATTAAAGTAAATCCTTTATTTATTTTTTTATCTTCATTCATACTTACCTCACTTAAATGAGATAGTACTTTTATACTATCTATTTATTTTTTTCTAATTTAAATGTTTCAATTAATTTAAATATATCATTATTTTTTCTATCAGAATCAAATTCAACATAATGAACTATTTTATTCTCATCTTCGAATAACCAAATTACATAATATGCTTCATCTGAGTATCCTGATATTTGATAAGCATCATAATCATTAACTTTTACTTTAATACTTTTTAATTCTTCGTCATTTTCACTATATAAGTCTTGATACATACTACTATAGATTGATTCTATTGTAACATTTTCTTCTTCATTTAAATCACGATAATCAAGTACTAGTGTGTTATTACCATTATAATATACTATTCTTTTATCTTCTGAATATAAATTCCAATTATCAGGAATAGAAATATAACCATATTTTTCTTTACCTACTTGCATATAGTTAACTTTTTCTACGTATTTATCAAATATATCAAACTTTTTCTCATAAGTAACAGTAAAGTAAAGATTACCATCAGTATCAGTATTTTCATAAATATTAACTAATAATACTTTATTATCATCAACTGATTCACTAACTAAATACCAATTAGTGCTACTTTTTTCTACATAAGTAAAACCACTATCTTCCATAAAACTTATATATTCATCAATAATATTATAATCATATAAATTTTTATTATATTCTATTTCTACTTTCATATAATCGTTTTCTACATTCTTAGAATACCAATCTGAAGTAATACTATTATTAACTAAATGCATTGTAGGTATTTTATCATCCCCTAGTTCTACATAATCTAAGACACTTAATTTATCTACATATTTAAAAATTGATGTAAAAGCAAATACAGTAGAACCTATAATTAATGATACTCCTAGAATAATTAAAATAATGATTAAAGTAGTATTCTTTTTAGTTTTCTTTTTCTTTCCTTTTTCTTTTTCTATTAATTCATTACCACAAATATTACAATATTTATCATTTTTTGAATAATATTTATTACATTTTTCACAATACATATCTTTCACTCCTTATTTCTTATCATAAATTTTAATTTTTTCTACTAATTCTTTTAAGTAAGATGATGTATATGTTGCACCACTTACAGTATCTAGACTATCTAGTGAATTTTGATTAGTAATTAATTTATCTATATAATTAGCGTCTTCAACCATTTTATAATAACTTTCACTAGTAGATAATATTTCTATATTAATTATATTATTGTTATTCATAGTTATCTTTGATTTAATAGATTTCTTACCATTAAATCCACGACTAGTTACATAATATATATTATTTCCCTCGATTACTTCTTTATTTGTTACTGTAAAATTTGGATCAACTTCACTAGTAGTAATACTATTATCTAATCTATTACTTATTATTATTGTTAATATTATGCCAATAATTATTACTATTATTAAACTTATTATTTTATATAATTTATTAAAGTTAAATTTAATACTTAATCTATTTATTATTAAAGTTAAAATATTAAATATTAATATTGATATTAATACACCTTCAGGATATGGAGTTAAATATCTAATATATACAGTAAGTATACCTAAGATTATACCTCCCAAGATTTGACCTTGATTACTAACTGGGGAAGTTACAGGATCAGTAGTCATAAATACTGCTCCAAATAATAGTCCTCCGGATAATATATTAAATAATGGATACCATAATCCCATATTATTAGTTAGTCCAATTACTAATGTCATTATAAATACTGTCAATACATAATATACTGGTAATCTCCATTTTATTGTTTTAGTAATAGTTAGGTAAATAAATGCTACAATACAAAGTAGAGAACTAGTTTCTCCGATAGCACCAGGTATGTTGCCAAAGAAGAATGTAAGCAAACTTCCATAAGGTCCTATAATTTCTTTATATGTTCCTACATGTGCTAAAGCTGAAAAGTGTGATAATGGAGTGGCAGTGCTTAATGCATCTAATTCATAACTATTCATGTATCCGCCAAATTTACCTATATAAGAAGATGCAAAGACAATTATAAATAAGGAACCAAATAAGGCAGGATTTAATGGATTTTTACCTAGTCCACCGAATACCATTTTAGATAGAGATCCAATTAATGCTGCAAGTGCTACTAACCATAATGGAGTATGTATAGGAATTATTAGTCCTATAAATAATCCTGGTATTATAGCAAATGATTCTTCGATTAAATAAGTAAATGTTTTCTTATCTTTTTTTATTATATAGTAAATATATTCTGTAAATAAAGATACTACTATTGGAGTTAAAATAATTAAAACTAAATTAATTAAATCAAATGGACTACCAGTATTTCTAATTAAAGGAAGAATACCATTTTTATAGAAAGCAAATAATATAATTGGAACTAAAGCAAGTATTAATCTATACATTATTTTTTTTGTATCATCATTACTTTTAATAAAGTTACCTTGTTTTACTTTAAATTCTTTCATTACTTATTCACCCTTCCTTTAGCTATTCTTACATATTCTCTTACTTCTATTTTTGAAGGACAAATATATGAACAAAGTCCACATTCAATACATTTTTGTGGCATTAATTCTTTTAATTTTTTTTCATTACCTATATTATTCATAATCATAACAGGAAGTAAATGAACAGGACATACATTAGTACATTTACCACATTTGATACAAGGATAATTAGTTAATTCAATATCGTCAATTACTAATACACAGTTTAAATCTTTGGTAACTATTAAATTATCATTAGGTAAACTACTTCCCATCATTGGTCCTCCAGCGATAAATATTGGCTTTTTAATATCTTTATATCCTTCAATATTTTCTATTATTTCACTTAGTTTTGTACCAATTTTAACTTTTATATTAGAGGGTTTTCTAATACCTGTACCTGTTATAGTAATAATTCTTTCAGTTAGTGGTGTATTATATTTTAACATTTCATATATAGCATATATAGTAGAAACATTACTTACAATAGCTCCTACTTCGACTGGATATTTATCATATTTTTTATGAAGTACTACTTCGACAATATTTCTTTCCCAACCAGCGGGATACATATCAGGCATTAAAGCAAGTTTTATATTAGGGTATGTATTAATATATTTATTAATAACTTTTTGACTTTCTATATTGGATGATTTAACTACGATATATGCTTTTTTTATTTTCATTATTTCTAAAATAGCATCTACTGCTTCCAATATTTTTTCCATATATTTAGACATAACTACTTTATCGCATGATATATAAGGTTCACATTCTACTCCATTAACTAATAAATAGTTTATTTTACTATCAGTATTATACTTTAAAAAAGTAGGAAAATCACTACCTCCAAGTCCTGTAATTTCAGAAGTTTTTAATAATTCAATAAATTCTTCTTTAGAATAATTAGATATTTCTTTTATACTACCTAACTTTTCTTGATATTTTTCTTTAAAATCATTTTCAATAGCAATACATTCTACTTTTTTACCTGTATTTAATTCATTAGATTCATTTTCTACAACATAACCACTTACTGAAGAATGAATAGGAAAATCAATAGATTCATTCATTGCTACAACTTGACCTTTAAATACATAATCTCCAACATTAACTAATTTTTTATATTTAATACCAGATTTATTTTCTAATGGAATATATATCTTTTGTGGTTTAATAAATTCAAGCATTTCTTTCTTTACTTTTATCTTGTCATCCATTTTTATTGTAACTCCTCTCATATTCTCTTTCCTTTCTAATACCCTCTTATTTTATAAATATATTATAATATATAATTAGTTATTTTGCAATATCTTTTTATCTTTGTTCCTTTTCATAACAATTGTTATTCCAAGGTTTTTTAATACCTAAGGTATTAAAAAAAGTTTTGAGCTTGTAATCTCAAAACTAATTTATCTTCTTTTTGTTTTTGCTTTACTTTTTAATTCTTCTTCAAAATTATAATCTCTTTTTTCATTAACTATTTTAAATATTAAATATTCTTTAAAGCTAAGACTTGGTTTAATAGAGATAAATTCCTTAACTAATTCTTCGATATCTCTACCTAATATATTAGCATATCTAATGCATTCGCTATCATGTGTTTCTTTATAAATTCTAAGACTAACTAATATTAATTTTTCTTTATTGTTTAAGTCTTGTAATATTTCAAATAATTCTTCTAATCTATATTTAAATACTACAAAAAGTATTTCGTAAAGTTTTTGATTAGATACCGAATTAATTGAATTAGTTTTTAATATTTTATCTATGTTATCTATTATTTTTTTATCAACATTTTCTTCATCAGTTTTATTTGCTCTTTCTACTTTTTGTTTTAAAAATTCTATAAATGTTATATTATAATTACCCGAAGTACGATATTCATATTTTAAATTATTTCTTGATTCATTTAATATTTGACAATATTTTTCTTCTTCAATTCTCATATCTAAATATTCAGAGAATGTATATTTTTGTTCTTCTATGTCTCTCAATGTATAATCTAATCCTAATTTTTTCTCTGATTTTTTTAATATTTTACATTTAGTTTCTATAATAACTAAACCTTTTATATATTCATAAAATGTTATTTCAGAAACATAACCATACCACGAAATATAATCAGAATACAATTTTTTTCTACGTTTACCTAATATATTTAGATATTGTAGTTCTTCTACTCTTTCTTTTAAATAATCAAGAAATAATATATTTTTAATAAGTCCTTCTACGATATAATCTCTCATCAAACTATCTCTTTTTTTCTTTAAAATTTTGCAATACTTATCTATTTCTATTTCATTCTTTAAGCATTCAATAAATTCCTCATCAGTCTTTACTTTTGTATAAATTAAATATACTTTTTCCAAATCTACATTGAATACCATCATATATTCTTTAACTATTTCATTATCTTGATATTGCAAGCAGAATCCATTATATGTTCCATCGCATTGTTTATGTCCCCAATACCTATCATAATATTTCTTAAACTCCTCATAATATTTGCTATATTCACTATCATATCCACTATATTGTTGTTGCTGATAATTAGAATTTTGTGCATATGTTTGATATGATGATTGATAATAAGAGGTACTACTATAAGTTTTAGATTCAGTTTCAGTACTTCTATTTTCATAATGTTCTTTTAAATAATCATATGCTTGATTTATTTCTTGGGCTTTTTTAGTGGCATCACTACTTTGATTTATATCTGGATGATATTTTGCAATTAGTTTTAAATATTTTTTTCTTATTGTTTCAACTGTATCTGATTCGGTTACTCCAAGTATTATACAAGCTTTATTATAATCCATAATTATGTCACCTCTTTGTAAGTGATTTTTATTTTAGCAAAAATATAATTTTATGTCAACCATTAGTTAAAAGTAAAAATATAAAAAGTTTTGAGAGTGTATCTCAAAACTAATTTATTTTCTTCTTATTTTACTTTTCATTTCTTCTTCAAAATTTTGATCTCTTTTTTCATTTAATATTTTAAATATTAGATATTCTTTAAAATTAAGACTTTGTTTAGTAGAAATATATTCATTAACTAATTCATCAATATCTCTACCTAATATATTTGCATATCTAATGCATTCACTACTATGAGTTGCTTTATAAATACTAAGATATAATATTATTAAGTCTTCCATATTGTTTGAATTTTGTAATATTTCAAATAATTCTTTTAATTTATTTTTAAATACTACCATTAACACATCACGAAGTTCTTGGTTAGATACTGATCTAATTGAATTGGTATTTAGTATCTTGTTTATGTTGTCCATTATTTTTTTATCAGTATTTTCTTTGTTAACTTTATTTTTAGATGCTACTTTTTGTTTTAAAAATTCTAGGAATGTTATATTATAATTACCTGAAATACGATATTCATGATTTAAATTACTTCTTGAATCATTTATTATTTTACAATATTTTTCTTCCTCAATTCTTATATCTAAATACTCAGAAAATGTATATTTTTGTTCATTTTCATATCTTGCTACATATTCTAAGTTTAATTCACCTTGTGATTTATTTAATATTTTACATTTCTTATCTATAATAACTAAATAATCTAAATATTCAATGAATGACTTATATTCTTTTTGATTATATTTAAAATCATATCTTAAAGAAACTAATGTTCTATTTAATAAGTCACAATATTTTTTTAATTCTACTTGTTCTTTTAAGTATTCAAGAAATGTTTTTGAATTTCTTTCGTATAAAGTATAATCAGAGTACAAGTTTTCTCTTGTTCTATCTATTTTTTTTAAGTATTGTAGTTCTTCCACTCTTTCTTTTAAATAATCAAGAAATGACATTCTTATATTAGCATGTTCAAAAAGATACTTATTGTACAACATTTCTCTTGCTTTATTTAATATTTTACAATATTTATTTATTTCTATTTCTTTTTTCAAGTGATTAATAAATTCTTTTTCAGTTCTAATGTGAGTATAAATCATATATATATCTTTAAGGGATTCATTAAATACTCTCATATATTCTTTAACCGTTTCGTTATTTTGATATTTTGCACAAAATTCATTGTATGCTTTATAAAATCGCGAAGAATAATTAGTGTTACTATATTGTTGTTGATAATATTGTTGACGTTGATAACTATAACTTTGAGCACGTGTTCCATATGATGATTTATAATAAGAGGTACTACTATAAGTTTCAGTTTCAGTACTTCTATTTTCATAATGTTCTTTTAAGTAATCATATGCTTGATTTATTTCTTGGGCTTTTTTAGTGGCATCGCTACTTTGGTTTATATCTGGATGATATTTTGCAATTAGTTTTAAATATTTTTTTCTTATTACCTCAAGTGTGTCTAATTCTGTTACTCCAAGTATTATACAGGCTTTATTATAATTCATGATAATCCCCCTTTTTTAAGTGATTTATATTCTAGCACAAACACAATTGCTTGTCAAATGTTATTTTTAATATAAATGTTTAAGTTTTGAAGCTGTTTGGTTCAAAACTTCTTTCTAGTGACCTTAGGCACTAGAAACGGCGAGCAATGATAGTGTGAGACGAAAAAAAAGCATAAATTACTATTTATACTTTGGTTATGTTTTTTAAAAATTGTTTGCTTTTGAGGTATAGGCCGGAATATCTGTCATAGTAGTCGTCTACGAATTCGTTGATTTCGTTTTTTATGTTGTCGCTTATTTCTATTTTGTCTATTTTTGATATGTCAACATAATAGAACATGCGGATTAGTTTTATGGTTTTGGGGTGGACTATTTTGTCGTTTTCTAGGCATTTTTGACATAAGAAGCCGCCTTTATAACTAGATATTGTTATGACATCGGTGCTACCACAGTTGACGCAGGAGTCTATTATTGGTCTTATTCCTAGGTTGTCTAGTAGTTTTAGTTCAATTATGTTTAGTATGACCATTGGGTCTAGGTTGGCTTCGATTTTTTTTAGTCCATTTATGTATAGTTCGTAGATGTTGCTATTTTGTTCATGTCTATAAACTTGGGTAACTAATTCGGTTAGGTAGGATGCATAGCTTATTCTTTCTAGGTCTTTTTTTATGTTTTTGAAGGAGTTTATTATGTCTACTTCGCTTAGAATGGATAGTCCTTTTTCTTTGTAGTTTATATAGAACGTGCCATATGTTAGTTTGGATGTGACACCTGCTAGATTGCTTTTTAGTCTTTTGGCTCCGCGTGCTAGGGCACCGATTATGCCATGCTCTTTGGTAAAGATATTTACTATTTTGCTACTTTCTTTGTAATCTACTTCGCTTACTATTATGCCTTCTACTTTCGTTATCATATGGATACTTCCTTTACTGAACTAATTAATTATTTTTGGCTAGTTTTTTATATTCTAAATAATATTTGATTTTGCCTGTTTCTTTGAATAAATTCCATAATTCTTCTTTTGTCATGAAGATTCTCCTTTCAATGTTTGGTTTTTGTTGTCTTGTTTTTGTGTTATTTTGTTTTCTATTATTGTTTTCTTATTATATAATGTGAGAATCTTTTGGTTTTTATTCAATTTTTGGTTAATTTTTATTCAAAATAATCGTTATAGCCCATTTCGTTTATTATTTTTTCTCTATCACGCCATTTGGGGACAACTTTAACTAATAGTTCTAGATATACTTTTTTGCCAAGTAGTTCTTCGATGTCTGTGCGTGCTCTTGTTCCTATTTCTTTGATCATGTTGCCATTGTGCCCAATAATTATTCCTTTTAGGTTTTCTCTATCTACGATTATAAGGCATCTGATGTTGATTGATGTTTTGCTATAATTTATTTCTTCGGTTACACAGGTAACGGAATGTGGTACTTCGTCGTTGGTTAGTTCAAGGACTTTTTCTCTGACTAGTTCTGATATTAAGAATTCGTTTGTACTACTGGTTACTGTGTTTGAGTCAAAATATGGTATTGAGTCTGGTAGATAGTTTTCTAAAACTTTTATTAGGTGGTCAGTATTGTCTTTTTTTAAGGCTGATATGGGGATTATTTCGCTGAAATTATATAGTTTGCTGTATTCTTCGATTTTGGGTAATATTTCGCCTTTTTTTATTTTATCTATTTTATTTAGGATTAGTATTACTGGTTTTGTGATGTTTTCTAGTAAATCGATGATGAATTTGTCTCCTTTGCCTAGTGGGGTTGAGGCATCTGTTAGAAATAGGAGTACGTCAACGTCGTCAATGGTAAAGAAGGCTTGTTTGTTTAGTACTTTTCCTAGTTTATTTTTTGATTTATGGATACCTGGGGTGTCTACGAAAATAATTTGGGTATCTTGGGTATTGTAAATTCCTTGGATGATGTTCCTAGTGGTGGATGGTTTATCTGAGGTTATGGATATTTTTTTACCGATGATGCTGTTTATTAGGGTTGATTTTCCTACGTTTGGTCTTCCTATTAATCCTACAAATCCGCTTTTCATGTATTGGTTCCTCCTTATAAGTCTGTTTCATCAAATGGGTATGGACATAATTCGCTTACTTTTAGTGCTTTTTGGTTGCCTAGTTTATCCATAAGAATGACTTCGCAATCTTTATCAAAGAATTCTACGATTACTTGTCTGCACATGAAGCAGCAACTGCTTATTTTGTGTCCTGATGTCATTACGTATAGTTTGTTAAAGTCTTGTGGCTTGTATCCTTTGGTAATGGCTGTGGTAATGGCATTTCTTTCTGCACATATTGTGGCGCCGTAACTGGCATTTTCTACGTTTACTCCGCTTACCATACTGCCGTCTTTCATTACGATTATGGCACTTACTTTAAATTTTGAGTATGGTGCGTATGCTTTGTCTAATAATTCTAATAATTTTTCTTTCATTTTTGATTGCTCCTTTTTAATTTTTACTTTTTAATTTTTACTTTTTACTTTTTAACTTTTTTCTTTTTATTGTGATTTATGTTATTTATTTTGTGTTTGAGATGTTTTGGTGTGGGATGTGTATTTTATCTTATTAATACGAGTATTTTTGGTATAAAGATAATTGCACCGATTATGGCACTGAATATACTCATTACTAAGACTGTTGCACTGGCGACATCTTTTACTATTTTGGCTGTTTGGTTGAATTCTTTTGTGTATAAGTCAACGGCTTTTTCTAGGGCTGTATTGATTAGTTCGCATACTAAGACAAAGTTAATAAGTAATAATACTATGACCCATTCTAGTATGCTTATTTTTAATACTGCACTTAATATTACTGCGATTATGCCTAGTATTATTTCTCTTTTAAAATTATTTTCATGAGTGATTGTATAGTTTATTCCGTCTAGGCAATTTTTAACGCTATCTATAAATGTTCTTTTTTTCTTCTTATATATTCTTTTATCTTTTGATTCCATATTCATTTAATAATTCCTCCTGTAAAGAAAACATTACTTTTTCATCATCTTCTTCCATGTGGTCATAACCTAGTAAATGTAGTAATCCATGGGTAGTTAGAAAGCACATTTCTCTTAATACTGAATGGTTATATAGTTCTGCTTGTTCTTTCATTTTTTCTACGCATATGTAGATATCTCCGAGCATTCTTATTTCTTCGACGTAGCCTTCGATTGAGTCTTCTAGGGCAAAACTTATTACGTCTGTTACTCTATCTACATTTCTGTATTCTTTGTTTATTTCGTGAATTTTTTCTGATGTTACAAATATTATGTTAAATATTGCGTCTTCGAGATTTCTTTTTTTTACTAGGAAGTTTAGATAGTTATTGAGTGTATCTAAATTTTCTATTTTATAATTGGTGTCATTTATTATTTCAAACATTTTGTTTTTTCCTCCTTTGATTAAAATAGGTTAAATATATTTAGATTGAATGAGTATGCGATTATTAATAAAATTATTAGGATTATTAATATGTTTAGGAAGGCATCACTTTTAAATATTTTAGGGAGTCTATGCCTTATGGCGTCAAATCCTATAAATAGTAGGAAGCCCATTATTCCTCCGATTACATTTAATATTATGTCATCTATGTCAAATACTCTTCCGATATAGTATTGGACTATTTCGATAGTCGCAGATGTTATTAGGGTTAGTATAAATGTTGTTATCATTTTTTTGTTTTTAAGGTAATATGATGTGAAAAAGCCGAATGGTACAAATAGTAATATATTACCTATGATGTTTCTAAAAAATTTGTGACTTCCTATGGTGTATCTGAATATTTCTTTAAATGGTATGAAATTATTTGTGCCGTAGTTGATATCTTGGAATGTTACGACTTGATATAAGCATAGTATGTATATTATAAATATTAGGTTTAAAAATTCTCTGTATAGGGAAAACTTTTTGTTTCCTTTTATTAGGTAAGCAATTCTTAGTGATGATACTATTACTGTTATGATTAATACCATTGGCCAGATGTCTGGTAGTATTTCATTGATTAGATTCTTTATTATCATTTTTATCCCTCAATTCTTTTTGATTTTATTTATTTTTGAATTTCATAATCTATTGGTACAACTTTTATGGTATAGCCAAGTGGCGCAAGTATTTTAATCATTGTTGATAAGCATGGTGAGATTTTCTTTTTTTCTAGTCTGGCAAGTGATGGCTGTGATATGTCTACTAGTTCGCTTAGTCTTTTTTGACTAATATCATATTTGTCTCTTAATTTGATTAAATCATTTATAATTTCTTCTTCTTGTTCTTGTAAAAATTCTTTATCGCATTGGTATGTTGTTAATGTGTCTAATAATTCTTGTTCCATCTTTATTTCTCCTTCATTTGTATATACTTACAATATCATAAATGCTATTTAATGTCAATCATATATAAAGAAAAAAACAGAAAAAATTCTGTTTTTAAGCATTCATTTGCTTTGCTACTTCTTCGGCAAAGTTTTCTTCTTTCTTTTCCATTCCTTCGCCAACTTCAAATCTTATAAATGAAAGAATTTCACTGTTGTTATTTTCTACATATTTTGAAACTTTCATTTTGTTTTCTTTTACAAAGTTTTGATCAACTAAGCAAACTTCTTCATAAAATTTGTTAAGTCTTCCGTTAACGATCATTGGGATTTTATTTGGATCTAATCCTTCATTTTCGGCTTGTTCAGTAAGGATAGTTCTTTCTTTGTCGATTACTTCGTTAGGTACTTGATCACGATTTAGGTATAATGGACGCATTGCTGCAACTTGCATTGCAACATCTTTAGCTAATTCTTCATTATTTCCTTTTAGAACTACTAAAGTTACTATTTTTCCACCCATATGTGAGTAAGTTCCAAATACTTCGTCATCTTGTTTTTCTACTAAAGAAAATCTTCTGAATGATAGTTTTTCTCCGATTGTTGCAATACGCTCTACGATTAAATCATTTAATGTTTTACCTTCAAATTCTAAGGCTAATGCTTCTTCATTGTTAGTAACATTGCTATTTAAGATAGTAGATGCTATATTTTTTACAAGTGTTTGGAATTCAACGTTCTTTGCAACAAAGTCAGTTTCTGAATTGATTTCAACGATAACTGCTTTATTTCCAGATGTTTCAGCATATGCAAGGCCTTCTGCAGCAATTCTTGATAATTTTTTAGCAGCTTTGCTAATTCCTTTTTCTCTAAGCCAAGTAATTGCTTCTTCCATATTTCCATTAGTTGCTTCAAGAGCTTTTTTACAATCTAACATACCTGCTCCGGTAGTTTCTCTTAACTCTTTTACCATACTTGCACTAATCATTTTTATTCCTCCTTAATAATTTCAATTTATTATTATTTTAAAACTTCAATTAATTCTTCTTTTTTCATCTTTGAATAACCTTTGATATCTTTTTTCTTAGCTAATTCTTTTAATTCTGTTACTGTAAGAATATTTAAATCAATTTTAGGTTCTTTCTTAGATTCTGGCTTTTCTTCTTTTACTTCTTTTTTGTTTTCATTTGGTTTTTCTTCTTTTTTAGGTTTGTGTTCGAATACTTTTTCAAAATTTTTGCTATTTTTTTGTTCTTTTTCTTCACCAACATAGTCAACTACTACTCCACCATTTGCTTCAACTAAAGCGTTAGTTAATGCGCCAAGTACTACTTTGATACTTCTTACTGCATCATCATTACCTGGTAATACGTAATCTACTCCATCTGGATCGCAGTTTGTGTCAATTAGACCAAATACTGGGATTCCTAGTAAATTTGCTTCATGGATAGCATTGTATTCTTTTGTAGAATCAACAATTATAATAGCTTGTGGTAATTTAGTCATTTCTCTAATTCCACATAAATTTTTATTTAGTTTTTCGTATTCTTTTCTTAAACCTACTACTTCTTTTTTAGGTAATTTTTCAAATGTACCATCTTTTTCCATTTTTTCTATTTCTTCAAGACGATTTACTCTTCTTCTAATTGTTTTAAAATTAGTTAAAGTTCCTCCTAACCATCTTTCAGTCATATAGTACATACCACTTCTTGCTGCTTCTTCTTTACAAACTTCTTGAGCTTGTTTTTTAGTACCAACAAATAAAACTTTACCTCCATCAGTGGCAATTTTGTTTAATACTTGGTATGCCTCTTCCATTTTTTCTACAGTTTTTTGTAAGTCGATAATATAAATATCATCGCGAGAGTTGTAGATATACTCTTTCATCTTTGGATTCCATCTTTTAGTTTGATGTCCGAAGTGAACACCTGCTTCTAAGAGATAGCTCATAGATACTACTGCCATATTTTCATTCTCCTTTCGTTCATCCTCTGATACATCTACCTTGAAAACCACCATATTGGCACTAGGCTTTCAAGTCCGTAATCATGTGCATTTTTTGAAAAGCCAATATAATCCTATCATAAAATATGAAATTTGTAAATAAATATATCAAAAAAAGTTTTAAAATGGGAAAAATGCATTTAATAATAGTATTAAAATGGATGAATGAAAGAGAAAAAAGGAAATATGGTACTATCACCTCGCGATGATATTTTTTTCTGCTTCATAGACCCTGTATCCAGACTTCTCCACAGACTTAAAATCCGATATGTGCTACCGTACATATTTTTTTATTTCTTATTCTTGCATTCTATGTATAACTCATGCATAACTTTTTATATATAACTTTAAACCTTCGAACATTATATTTACACTTGCGTTAAAATCTCTATCTAATTCATTTTTACAACATTTACAATTATATGTCCTTTCTCCTAAATCTTTATATTTATTATCTTGATTATTGCACACACTACAAATTTGGCTAGAGGGATAATAAGCATTTATTTTATAAAAATATTTGCCTTTTTCCTTTGATTTATATTCTAGTTGTCTTGTTATTTCTTGAAATGCTGCATCTGATATGCTTTTAGATAGGTTATTTTGTTTATTCATAATCATTTGTTTTATAGATAGTGTTTCTGTTGCTATAATGTCATAATTATCAGTTATATTTTTTGTTATTTTATGAGTATAATATTTTCTTGAATTAGCTAGTTTACAATAAAGTATTGCTAGTTCTTTTTTGCATTTATAGTAATTTTTACTTCCTTTTGTTTTTCTTCTTAATTCTCTTTGTTTTCTTTTTATTCTTTTTTCATATTTTTCTTGTGTATGAATATTATCTATTGTTGTTCCATCTGATAAAGTTAATAATTCTTTTATTCCTAAATCTATTCCTACGATAGTTTTTGGGTACTTAATAAGTGAATTATTTAATATTTCGCATAAAAATGATATATAATACTTGTCGTTTGGTTCTTTTGATATGGTAAGGCTTTTTATTTTGCCATTTAATTTTGATAATTTTTTGTAACCTTTTATTTTTATGTTTTCTAATAGTGGTAATGTTACCATTTTTCTTTCTAAATCTAGTGTTACATTGCTAGTATAGTTAGTTGTGGTAACTGGTATTGTATAACTATTTTTTCTAAATTTAGATTTATATTTCATTGTTTCTAGATTTTTGGTTTTTTTGTAAGAGTCTTCGAGTAGAAATAATGTTTTATAAATTATATTTTCATCTGCATTTTGTAAAAATTGATTGTCTTTTTTTAAATTTTGATTGTAATCTTTAATATTTAATTTGGTATTTAGTTTGCCTGATGTTTTGGCTTCTTCTAAATAATGATTATAGATAAATCTTTTGGTTCTAAAATTCATATTTATTATTTCTTTTTGTTTATCTGTTGGATACATTCTAAATTTAAATCCTTTGTACATAGCTTAACCTCACCACCCTATTTTTTTAGTTGTACTAACAAGATACCATGGTATTTTAATTATGTCAATGGAAAAGTAATATTATTTTAAAAATAGTACGGTTGTTTGCGATTGGCGATGAATATCTGTTTGTGATATTTATTAGTTTAATGTTTAAATTATGTAAAAAAATAGATGCTATAGTGGTATAGTATCTATTCTTTTAATTTTTTTCTAAGTTCTTTGTAATTTTTGCAATATTTACTTACTTGATTCCAAAATAATTTTGAATGATCTGGATATATAAAATGTGATAATTCATGTACTATTACATAATCTAAACATTCTATATCATATTTATATAAATAATAATTCAAAGTAACATTCTTATTTCTTAAATTACATACTCCCCATCTAGTAGACATCTTTCTTATTTTTAAATTAGGTTTAGGAATATCTTCTAGATAATTATCATAATAATATTTTAAATGTTCACTAAATACTTCTTTTATTTTATTATCTAAGTATTTTTCCAACATTTTTTTATCTTTAACATATATTTTGTTGCCATTAATTTCTAATTCATTAAAGCCATATATAACATCATATTTAGTACCAAATAAATAAAAGTTATCTTCTTTTTCTTTTCTCAAATTACTTTTGTCTATCATTTTACTAATGCTCTTAATATTATCATTAATTAATTTATTAATAGTACTTTTAGTAGTCAAATAATTACAAGTAACAATAATCTTATTATCTTTAACTCTTATATAAATATTCTTATTATTCTTTCTAATTATTTCAACTTCATATGTTTCTCCATCATAATCAAACTTCATGTATTACTCCTTAAAAAGTATTATATTCATTATACTTAAATATTTTCTTCATGAGATTGCCACTTTTAGTACCTAATATCATATTATATTCATATAAAGTATCATTATAAAATTCTTTAGCATAATCTATCTTCATATCTATATCATTTATACTATTAATTAACCTTTTTACTTTTCTATCTTTTGTATCAATAGTATTTAAGTAATAATCTAATTCTTTAACATATTTTATTTTATCATTAATAGTAACACTATTAAGTAAATTAACTCTTAAATTATCTAGCTCACTATTATTAGTTATTTCTACTATTTTCTTAACTAAATCTAGTTTATTACCAATTTGCTTATCTACTTCCTCAAATTTACTTAATATTAAACTTCTTCGATTCTCTAATTTTACATATATGCTTATTAAATAAAACATATATATAGCAAGTATTCCTGTTAATACAATAATAATTATCACACTTAAACTCATTTTTATCACTTACCTATTCAGATATAATTATATTAAAAAAAATACTAATTTTCAAGTACTTTTATAGAAAAACTAGATAAAAAGATAAATACAAGTAAAATATATAAGATTATTTTAATATCATTTATTGCTAAAAACGATACTAACATAAAAATACTTCTTGTTAGACAAAATATTATTTCAACTTTAATTAAATAACTCTTAATGTTATCTATCTTTAATTGATATAAATTCTTCATACTAACTATCTCATATATTTTAATTAATAATCCTTCGAAGAATGCAATTAATAATGTTAAATATTTATTTACTATATTTAATTTAATTACAAGTACTATAATAAGTAAAATATTTGTATATTTAAAATATTTATTAACATTAATTTTTCTAACTATATAATATATTATTATTATACTAGCAATACTATTTATTATATTAAATATCCCTATATATTTTATATCATTAGTAATATATAGATATAAGTATAATGGTTGAATAAGTAAAAATAATACTTTTGATTGCTCTAATATAAAGAAATTTTTTCTATTTCTATCTATTTTAACATCAATAATTCTTTCTTTAACTATATTATCTTTAATTAATAATAGTGGTATTATACTAATAATAGACAAAATAGACATAATAATTAAAGTTATAGATAAACTATATTTTTCTGTAATAAATGGCCCTAAATATGATGATATTATTATACCGATAAAAGTATATATAGCAATATTACCTATTTCACTATTAGATAACTTCGTATGTTTAATAGCATAATAATGTCTAATAGAGTGATACATATATGAAGAAAATGAATTAATTAATGCAAATATAAGTAGGTTTGTTATATTATGATTCATCTTATTTAAAAAGTAATAGCTAAAACAAAATAATATATTAGATAATATAAGTATATATTTAGTTTTAATATAGTTAGTTAAATAAATAGTAAGAACATTAACTAATATTGATATAGAAAAAAATACTGTATAATAAAGTAAAATATTTTTAATACTATATCCTAATTTATATAATAATGCAATATTAAATACTTCGACTAAATTTCTAAATAATGTTGATAAAAGTAAGAATATATTATATTTAATATTATTATTCATAAGTAGTCACCTTACTATTTAGTATGCAGATAATTGATGAAATGATACAAAATTAAAGAAAAAAGAACTTATTTTATAAATTCTTTTAGTTTGTCTTTAGGTATAAAACCTATATTTCTTTTTACTTCTTTTCCTTTATCAAATACTATTAAAGTTGGTACACTCATTACTTTATATTTTCTACATAAGTCTTCATGTTCATCAATATCTACTTTTATAAATTTAATATCATTAATTTCAGTAGATAATTCTTCAAATACAGGTCCAAGCATTTTACAAGGTCCACACCAAGTAGCAAAGAAGTCTACTACTACTTTGTCTTTAATTAATTCATCAAAATTTTCGTTTTCTAAATGTATCATAATATCTCCTATCTATATTTATCTAATATACTTTCATCTTCAATTTGAATCTTATTCATATCAATTAGTTTTTGAGCACTATCAACGGTTATTACTTTTTTCTCTAAAAACATATCTAATACTTTTTGGTTAATTTCTGCATTTGACATGTTATTTTTATCATGCATAATATTATATACTTCGGTATATGTATCTACTGTTGTACCTACCATATCAGATAATATTGGTGTATTATGTAATATTTTATCAGCATAACTACTTTCTTTTACAATTGGTATATTAAATGCAGGTAAGTTTAAAAATACGAGTGCTAGAAATACATAAACATAATATTCTAATGCTCCGACAAATATACCAAGTATTTTGGAAGGTATACTTAAAAATATTGTCATTTTAAGTAATTTTTCTACTATTCCTGTTAAACCAATTAAAATTTTTAAGATAAACATAAGTGCAGCGGCTACTACTAAAAATGCTATTAGTTCATAAACAAGTATATTTATTACGCCAATTCCTTTAATAATACCACCGAAATTGAAAAATGGTAAATTTTCATACATTAATACCGATACGGGATTTTTTAGTGAATATGCTACTACTAAAACTAAAAATGTTCCTAAAAAACTTGTAGTCTTTTTTATAAATCCTTCCTTAAAACCAACTACAGCCCCTAAAATAATCATAAGTATTATTATTATATCAACTATTTGCATTATTTATTCCTCCTAAGAATATTATATTACAAAAAACTACAAAAATAAAGAAAAATATGATAAAATATATTTAAGAGGTGTGAAATGAAACAAAAAGCAATTACTAAAGTATTAAAAGTATGTGATAAAACAAAAGAACAAATGATTGAATTTTTTGAATATTCTAAAAGAGAAAAAACTCCACCATATGCTATATTTCAAGCAATTGATGGTGATACAATTGTTACAATGTATGAATCTGGTAAAGTAGTATTTCAAGGTAAAGATGCTGATTTAGCAAGTGATTATTGGATAGAAACAGAAAAAATAAATTCTGGTAAAAATGGATTAATAGAAAAAAAGGAAAAAGAAAAGAAAGATGAAAAGACACTTCCTTTAAGAATAAGTTCTATAGGTAGTGATGAAGTTGGAACGGGAGATTTCTTTGGACCAATTGTAGTTACTGCGTCTTATGTGTCAAAAGATAATATAGATTATTTATTAGATTTAAAAGTTAAGGATTCAAAGAAATTAACTGATGAACAAATATTAAAAATAGTACCAGAAATAATAAAAAAAATACCATATCATACTTTAGTTTTATCTAATAAGAAATATAATGAATCTTACGGAAACAATATGAATATGAATAAAATAAAAGCAGTACTACATAATAAAGTATTATATGAATTAGCAAGTAATAATAAATATCCGTATGATTATATTGTAGTAGATCAATTTGAATACCCTAAAAGTTACTTTAGTCATATTTCTGAATCCACTAATCAAGTTAAAAATATTTTCTTTATAACAAAGGCTGAAGATAAATGCTTATCAGTAGCATGTTCAAGTATGATAAGTAGATATATATTTTTAAAGGAAATGGACAAATTATCTAAAGAATTAAATATGAATTTACCTAAAGGGGCTTCGCCAATTGTAGATGAAGTTGCTAAAAAAATAGTTAATATTTATGGCTATGATAAATTAAAAGATGTTGCTAAGTTAAATTTTAAAAATGTTGAAAAGATAAAATAAAGAAAAAGAATTATTATATAAAATAATAGTTCCTTTTTTTCTATTATTTTAAAGATACAAGGGCAGCACGAGTAGAATCGGCAGGATTTGATCCTCCATTATCTACACTAAAATAAAATATTCCACATATAATATATTATAATAATTTAAAAAATAAATAAATAGCGTTGCTGCAATTCTTTTGTTACCATCAATAAAGATATGATTTTTAATAATTAGATATAAGAAATTAGAGGATTTTTCTTCGATTGTAGAATATAAATCTTTACCATCAAATGTATTATATATTGTT
>ERZ779643.954-NODE-954-length-21828-cov-2.495522_pt1 | contig 21828 bp, 16 predicted proteins | sample MGYA00511564_ERZ779643 | MGnify/ENA primary metagenome ERZ779643 (study PRJEB29588, sample SAMEA2147114) | human gut metagenome | biome: human gut; feature: human-associated habitat; material: faeces | place: Denmark | collected 2008/2010 ... | reverse complement strand
TTTCATTACGGCCGGAATGGGAGGCGGTACCGGAACCGGTGCGGCTCCCGTGATAGCGCAATGTGCCAAGGAAATGGGTATCCTGACGGTCGGTATCGTGACTATACCGTTCCGTTTTGAGGGGTTGAAGAAAATAGACCAGGCATTGGACGGGGTGGAGGAAATATCCAAGCATGTCGATGCGTTGTTGGTTATCAATAATGAACGCTTGCGCGAGATTTATCCGGAGCTTACTGTACTGAATGCTTTTGCCAAGGCAGACGATACGTTGTCCGTTGCCGCCAAGAGCATAGCCGAAATTATTACGGTACATGGTATTGTAAACCTCGACTTCCAGGATGTGACCACGGTGTTGAAAGACGGTGGTGTGGCCATCATGAGTACTGGATTCGGAGAGGGTGAAGGACGTGTGCGCCAAGCTATCGAAAGTGCGCTTCATTCTCCGTTGCTCAATAACAACGACATATTCAACTCCAAGAAGGTGTTGCTGAGCATTTCGTTCTGTGATCAGGAAGAGAGCGACCAGTTGACCATGGAAGAGATGAACGAAGTGCATGAATTCATGAGTAAGTTCGGTGATGATGTGGAGACGAAGTTCGGATTGGCCACGGATGCCACGTTGGAGAAGAAGGTGAAGATCACGGTGCTGGCTACCGGATTCGGTCTGAAGAACGTGCCGGGTATGGATAATGTGATGGCCAAGCATGGCATTGAAGACGAAGAGGCGCGGGCTCAGAAAGAGGAAATAGCCGTAAAGAAGGCCGAACGTCGGCGTGAGTTTTACACGCATGACATGAATCAAAGAGAAATCAAGCGTCCGCATCATCTTTATATTTTCGGAGAAGACGATTTGGATAATGACGATGTGATTTCCATGGTGGAAGATACGCCTACCTACAAGCGTAGCAAGGAAGTGTTGGCCAGCATCAAGAGCAAGACGGCCGGGATGGATAACGCGGCCGATAGCATGGCGGCAGGAACTAATGGAGAGGAAAAGTCGATGATAGTTTTTTAGTATATAATAAAAGGAATAAGATATGGCACTTTTTGAACAAATCAGCAAGGATATCGTAGTGGCCATGAAGGCCAAGGATAAAGTCGCGTTGGAAGCGTTGCGGAACATCAAGAAGTTCTTCCTGGAAGCCAAAACCGCTCCGGGGGCAAACGATGAGTTGACGGATGATGCGGCTATGAAGATTTTAGCTAAACTGGCCAAGCAGGGTAAGGACACTGCGGCTTTATACGTGGAGCAGGGACGCCAGGACTTGGCCGATGAAGAGCTGGCCCAGGTGGAAGTCATCAGCCGTTACCTGCCCAAACAGCTCTCGGCAGAAGAACTGGAACAGGAAATCAAAGCCATCATAGCTGCCGTGGGCGCTACGAGTGCCAAGGATATGGGCAAAGTGATGGGTACGGCCACGAAACAGTTGGCGGGCAAAGCTGACGGTAAGGCTATCAGTGCCTTAGTAAAGCAATTATTGGCCTGACGGTTGGGCATAAAATTAACGAAGGCCGGATGTAACGATACGAAATGAAAGTAGAGTGACATCCGGCTTTTGTTGGTTCTTATCCGGTTTTGAAGGGCGGGATATTGAAACGGAAATGAGAGCGGAACGGGGATTTCAAACCTTATATGTCTAATATTTCTTAAAATATTCGGCCTTTATCTTGGATACTGATAGTTTCATTCTATTTTTGCAAAATAGAAGTTAATTTTAAACGTAATGTGTAGGTATAGTTGGAAAAAGGTTAGTTTGTGGGCGCTATTGACGTTCTTTAGTACCGTAAGCGCTTCGGCTGTAGACCGCGTGTCCATCCGGGCCAAAGCCGATTCGGTAGGACGTGATGTGTCTTTTTCCGAATATACTCATATTTACAGAACGAAAAGGGTCTCTTCGACTTATCCGATTAAGATTAAGATGAAGGGAGGTTCGTTGTTGGTTACGAGCCAACATTCCCAGATGCTTCCGGTGTATAAGGGTAATGGTGTATTTTACGGGTTGTTCCGACTGAACAAAGGGACAAACTGGATTAGTGGATTGCCGAAGGGTACTTATATCATTAACAACTCTAAAGTGACGGTATCGTGAGACATCTTTACGAATATGGGAGATTAAGTTAAAGATGGAGGTTTGATGTTGCAATGGAGACAAAGGAAAGAATCATGCCGGATAAAGCTGTGACATTAATCGATCTTGATGACATCATACGGACGCGTGCCGGAAAGAAAGCCAAATATATTCCCGGTTTTCTGATTAACGGGCTCAAACGTCTCATTCATCAGGATTTCATTAATGAGTATCTGCGTCAAGGTTATGTCGGTGTTGACTTTTGTGAACACACATTGGCTTATTTGGATGTGAAGGTAAAGGTGGACGGTTTGGAAAACATTTCCGATTTATCCCGAAAATATACTTTTGTGTCTAACCATCCGTTGGGAGCCATAGACGGGGTGACTTTGGGAATGGTGCTCGGCCGTCATTACGACGGGAAGATTAAGTATTTGGTGAATGACCTTCTGATGAACCTGAAAGGATTGGCTCCCCTATGTATACCTATCAATAAGTTGGGGAAACAGGCGCGTAATTTCCCTCAAATGGTAGAGAATACTTTTCGTTCCGACGACCAGGTCATCATGTTTCCGGCCGGCATTTGTTCGCGGCGTATGAAAGACGGCAGCATAAGGGACTTGGCATGGAACAAGACGTTTATCGTGAAAAGTGTGGCTACCCGGCGGGATGTGGTGCCTATACATTTTATAGGGCAGAATTCCGACCGCTTTTATTCCATCGCGGAATGGTGCAAACGGTTGCATCTCAAGTTTAACCTGGCCATGCTGTTTTTACCCGATGAGATGTACCGCAGCAGGCATGGCGAGTATCGGGTCGTAATCGGGAAACCGATACCATGGAGCACGTTCGACAAATCCAAAAGCCCCCAACAGTGGGCGCAGGAAGTGAAGGAACAAGTGTATAAGTTATAAAGAGAAGAAAACAGATTGATGATATGGAAGAAATCATAGCTCCGGTGAGTAAAGAACTGCTGAAGGCAGAACTGACCGCGGATAAGAGGTTGCGTTATACGAACAAAAGCCACAATGAGATATACGTGGTGACGTGGCAGGATTCACCGAATGTGCTTCGTGAAATCGGCCGTTTGCGTGAAATCGCTTTCCGGGCTGCCGGTGGAGGTACGGGGATGTCGCTCGATTTGGATGACTTCGACATGATGGAAGAACCCTATAAGCAGTTGATCGTGTGGGACCCCGATGTAGAAGCCATTTTAGGCGGTTATCGTTACCTGTTGGGGGCAAAGGTGAAGCTGAGGGAGGACGGGCAACCTATTTTGGCCACTTCCCACATGTTCCACTTCTCGGAAAACTTTATGAGAAACTATATGCCTTATACGATAGAACTCGGACGTTCGTTCGTGACGTTGGAATACCAGAGTACGCGTCAAGGTTCAAAAGGCCTGTTCACTTTGGACAACTTGTGGGATGGTCTGGGGGCATTGACGGTTTTAGTGCCTGACGTACGCTATTATTTCGGCAAGATGACCATGTACCCGTCTTATAACCGTTATGGGCGTGATATGATTCTGTATTTTCTGAAAAAGCATTTCGAGGATAAGGACAGGCTGATAGTGCCGATTCATCCCTTGCAACTGGAAGCCGATACGGAAGAATTGCGTAAATTGTTCGTTTACGAGGATTTCAAGGAAGACTATAAGATATTGAATTCGGAAGTTCGCAAGCTGGGTTATAATATCCCGCCTTTGGTGAACGCTTACATGGGGTTGTCGCCCACGATGAAGATGTTCGGCACGGCTATCAACGACGAATTCGGCGACGTGGAGGAGACCGGCATCCTGATTGCCGTGGACGAGATTCGGGAGGAAAAGCGCAGGCGGCACATTGAAACCTTCTCCGGACGCGGATAACGGAGGAGGGCGGCCTGATCCTCTCGGTTATACGAAAGGCAGGCTCATGCCATTGATTTTACGATATAAATCCAACGCATATACGTCCGTCATGCCGGAGATGTAATCCAATACGGCCATGATGCGGTCGTAGAGCCGTTCGGCGCCGATGTCGTACTGTTGCGACACGCGGTTGATAAGTAACTGCGAATACGCTTTTTCTGGGTGGCATACCGCTTCTGTCATGAGTTCCAACAGCGTGGTGATAACCTGAAAACCGGCCAGTTCGATATCCACGACATCCTTGCTCCGGTAAATCTTGGCGTATGCCATGCTTTCGCAAGCTTTGTAAGCCCTTCGCGGCGTTTCGGAAATGTGGTCGATGAGGCAACCTTCAAAGGTACCGGCCAGGATTTCTTCTTCATTGTCCAAAAAGACCTTTACGCATTCACTTTCCAGGCAACCGATGACACAGGAACGCAGGTAGACGATTTGTTCGTTGATGTCGCTGACGTATTGCAGGTTTTTTCGGATACTTTTTTGGCGTTCTTCCTCGAAGAAGCCCAGCAATAAGCTTTGAGTCTCGTCCGTACTGAGGATTTTCAGTTTATGCGCATCCTCGATGTCCATAATCTCATAACAAATGTCATCGGCCGCTTCTACCAAATATACGAAGGGATGGCGCACATATCGCAGGCTGCCTTCTACGCTGGCCTGACGAGGAATGCCCAGTTCTTCAGCTATCCGTTGGTAGACGGGGATTTCGCTTTGAAAGAAACCGAATTTGGCATGTCCGCCAGCCAGATTGGACGAAAAGGGATATTTGACGATGGAAGCCAAGGTGGTGTAAGTCATGACAAACCCTCCGTCGCGCCGGCCTTTGAAGTGGTGGGTCAGCAACCTGAATGCGTTGGCGTTTCCTTCGAAATGAATCAGGTCGTTCCATTCCCGTTCGCTGAGCCGGTCCCCGTTCGTGGGGTCGCAGTAGGTCCTCAGCCAGTTGCCTTTGCCTTCGCTGAAGAACGTCCCGATGGCTCTCTCGCCCGAATGTCCGAAGGGCGGATTTCCTAAATCATGTGCCAGGCAGGCGGCCGATACGATGGCACCAGCTTCGCTCAGGTGGCTTCCGGACAGCTCCGGATGCTTTTGCAGGAGTGCCCGAGAAATATCGTTGCCCAAGGAACGTCCTACGCTGGACACCTCCAGACTGTGGGTCAGCCGGTTGTGGACGAATACGCTTCCCGGGAGCGGGAACACCTGCGTTTTGTTCTGCAAACGTCTGAACGGTGCAGAGAATATAAGACGGTCATAATCGCGTTGGAATTCCGTGCGGTCGTCTTTCCGGACCTGGTGATATTTTTCCAATCCCAGCCGTTTGTTGGATATCAGTTGCTGCCAATTCATATTCATTCCTGTAGATTCTTCACAAAAGTAATTAAAAAGGTTGACATTCGCTCTTTTTATCTAAAAATCAATGGCTGTGTTCAGAGAATTGGTTATTTTTGTACCTCAAAAACAATCATTTCTACATATAATGGAAGTACGTGTTATTAATAAATCCCATCATCCGTTACCTCAATATGCCACTTCGGACTCTGCAGGAATGGATCTTCGTGCCAATCTGGACAGACCCATCGTGTTGAAACCTCTGGAGCGTTGCCTGGTGCCGACGGGACTCTATATCGCCTTGCCGCACGGGACGGAGGCACAAATCCGGCCGAGGAGCGGACTGGCCTTGAAAAAAGGGATTACCGTGTTGAACTCACCGGGGACGATTGATGCAGACTACCGGGGGGAGATTTGTATCATTCTGGTCAATTTGTCGTCCGAGCCGTTCGAGATACGGGACGGAGAGCGGATTGCGCAGATGGTCGTGGCAAGTTATGAGCAGGCCGGATGGAAGCCTGTGGAGAGTTTGGATGAGACGGAAAGAGGTGCGGGTGGTTTCGGCCATTCGGGAGAAAAATAAAGTCAGTGAAGAAGATTACAGTTTTGATATGCGGAGTCTGGGCCATGTGGTCTGCCTGTTTCACGTCTTGTGCGACGGGAGAGAAGACGCAAGGTATATCGGCCGAGGCACAACGCCGCTTCGATTATTATTATGCCGAGGCCGTGAAGAGCAAGTTGGCCGGGCGTTACGATGATTCTTTCGAGTTGTATAAACATTGTTTGGACATCAAGCCCGATGCGGCCGAGGCGTTATACAATCTCGGATTGTATTATCTGGGGATGGACGACTCTGCCCGATGCGCGTCGCATCTGTCCCGTGCGGTGGCTTTGGAGCCGGACAATATATATTATAAGGAAGCCCTTGCGTCTTTTTATTTGCGCAACCGGGATGATGTGAAGGCCGTGCCTGTACTCGAAGATATGGTGCGGTGCAATCCGACCCGTTCGGATGTATTGGCGCAGTTGGTAAACATGTACATGGATCGTGAGCAATACCGCGAGGCAATCAGCGCACTCGACCGCATAGAGACGCTTGAAGGCAAGAATCTGTCCATCAGCATGGAAAAGTTTCGTCTTTATCGTGAATTGAAGGAAGACGATCAAGCTTTTGCCGAATTGGAAAGTCTGGCGCGGGAGAATCCTAATGATTTGGCTTATCGCGTATTAATCGGCGATCAATATCTGTTGCTGCAACAGCCGGATAAAGCTCTTGCCGTTTATGAGGAAGTCCGGAAAAAAGAGCCGGGAAACCAGGCTTTACGCATGTCCATGCTCGATTATTATAAGCAGACGGGCCAAGATTCGCTTTATCAGACCCAGTTGGATGCAATCTTATATGGAAAAGAGACTGACGAACGGGCCAGGGTTATGCTCATGCGTAACTATATCGTAGACCAAGAGAATGCGCATGCCGACAGCACTTTGGTATTAGCCGTTTTCGACCGCATCTTCGATTCTGTCCCTGAGACGGTGGATATGCTGACGCTGTATGCCTCTTATCTGCAAATGAAACATATAAATGACCAGCTCGAACCGGCTTTGGAACGTATTCTGAAGCTTGAGCCGGACAATCAGGTAGCTTTGTACCAGTTGGTGCAACTGGCTGTCCATGCCAATGACTATCCGAAGGTGGCGGACATTTGTACGCGTGCCATCATGCACTATCCGGAACAATTACCCTATTATTTCTATTTAGGTTTCTCTTATTATCAGCTTGAACGTCAGGACAAGGCTTTGGATGTGTTCCGCAAAGGCGTGCGGCAGATTAAACCGGATACGGACCACGGCATTGTGGCCGATATGTATTCCATCATGGGCGACTTGTACTACAGCAACGGACTGAAAGACTCGGCTTTCATTGCATACGACTCCTGTCTGGTGTACAACCCGGAGAATGTCGGTTGTCTGAATAATTACGCTTATTATCTCTCATTGGAAAAAAAGGATTTGGACAAGGCTGAAGAAATGAGCCACCGCACGATTGTGGCGGAACCGGGAAACAAAACCTATATCGACACTTATGCCTGGATTCTTTTTATCAAGGGAAAGTATGCCGAAGCCAAGCTTTATATGGACCGTGTCCTTGTAGGGGATATCGAGAAAGACGAAGAAGTGTCCGGCGGGGTCCTGGAGCATGCCGGGGATATTTATGCACAATGCGGTGACATGGAGGGCGCCTTGAAGTATTGGAAGATGGCGCAGGAAAAGGGGGGAGATGTTTCCCAGCTTTTGAAAAAGAAGATTCAATTGAAAAAGTATATTGAAGAATGAAGAGAATGAATTTCGTATGGGGCGTCCTGGTTGCCGCTTTTGTATTGTTGCTCTCAGCTTGTCGCTCCACTAAAAACATAACGCAGACGGAGCCGCAAGGTGAAGGAAGTGCCGTAGAATGGGTAGATAAGATGGTGTTGTCTGGTTTGAAGGAGGGGACTGTCACTTCTAAGATGAACCTTGATTTGAATTTGGGCGGGAAATCTTTGTCGGTGGGTGGAAGTTGTAACTTGAAACGGGATGAGGTGATCCAGCTTTCGCTTGTGGCCATGGGCTTTATGGAAGTAGGACGTCTGGAATTTACGCCCCAATATATGATGATGGTCAACCGGATGGGAAGGGAATACGTAAAGGTGGACTACGCGGACGTGCCTTATTTGCAGCAGGCCGGTGTGGATTTTTATACGTTGCAGGCTCTTTTCTGGAGCGATGTGTTTGTGCCGGGACAGGAAGGCCGATGGCAAGAGCAGGACTTTACCATCTCGAAGAATCAGGAAAGTACGATTCTGACTTCTAAGGCCGGTTCGTTGTTGCAATGCCAGTTCGTGGTCGACTTGCTGACCGGGTTGATTCGCAATACGTCTATTGTTGCTACAGGTCAAGGTTCTGAACTGGACTTATCAGCATTTTGCGAATGTGGAGCAAAAAAGTTTTCCCGATAAGATGCAGTTGTCTGTCACGGGAGCGGGGAAAGACCTGACGGCTGTCTTTTCGCTGAGCAATTTGAAATGGAATGCGAAAAGCATCGAGTTGACTCCGGAACCGGGTGGAAAATACAAGAGGGTCAGTCCCGACCTGATTTTAAAACAACTGATAAAATGAAATGTAGGTTAGTCATGTTTTTTACGGTGTGGATGCTCGTGTCCGGCGGAGGAACGCTGGAGGCGCAGACCAATCGTAAGATCAAGGCACTGCAAACTCAGAAGAAAGAAATACAGAAGGGCTTGACCCGTTCCCGGAAAGAACTGAAAACGACAGAGAAGACCGTAGCCACCAAGCTACGTGACATCAGCATGATAGCTAACCGGCTGGAGGCACGTCAACGTTATATCGACACGATGGAGGTGCAGTTGAAAAAGGTCAGCGACCAGGTAAATGCACTGGAACGGAAAGTGGAGCGTACGGCAGCCGAATTGGAAACAAAGAAGGCCGATTATGCCAGAGCCTTGCGTTATGCACGGGCTTGCAAGTCGGTGGGAAGTCCTTTGCTTTTCGTGCTTTCCACCCGTTCTGTGACTCAGATGTACCGTCGTTCGCGTTATGCCCGGGAATATGCCAATTATCAGCGTACGTTGGCTGAGCAAATTGTACGTAAGCAGGATGATTTGCTGGCACAGAAGAATGAATTATTGGGGGTGAAAGCGGAGAAAAACCGCTTGATTGCCGAATGTGAGCAGCAAAAGGCTTTGTTGCAAAAGCAGCATGACGAAGAGCAAAAGAACGTAGCCGGCTTGCGGCAGAAGCAGAAACACCTGAAAAAAGAGGTGGAACAACAGCAACAGCAGCTTTCCGCTTTGGACAAGAAAATAGACCAGATGATAGCCTACGAGGTGGAGCAGGCACGCAAGAGAGCCGAGGCTGAGGCACGCCGGAAAGCGGAGAAGCAGCGGAAGCAGGGCCGTAATCAAGCCGCTTCGGGAAAGAAAGAAGAGAAAAAATCTTCTTCCATCCCTCCGGAGTATAAATGGATTACGCCCCAGGACCAGGCTCTGAATGGCAATTTCGTCCGGAACAAGGGGAGGCTGCCGGTACCTATTACGGGAAGTTACATGGTGGGCAGCCATTTCGGAACCTATAATGTGCCGGGCTTGAAGAATGTACGTTTGGATAATAAGGGAACCAATTACGTAGGGCGTCCCGGAGCTATGGCACGTTCCATTTTCGATGGCGAAGTCTCAGCCGTCTTCCAGTTTGGAGATACCAAGAATGTATTGGTACGCCATGGCAGTTATATTTCTGTTTACTGTAACTTATCTTCCGTACGGGTAAGCAAGGGACAGAAGGTCAAGGCGCGTGATATTCTGGGTACGGTGGAAAACGACGGTACGGGTAATTGCGTGCTGCACTTCCAACTGCGAAAGGAGACTCAGAAACTGAACCCCGAAGTCTGGATAGGGCGTTGAGAGGCTTTCAGCCGGAGCCGCAAATCTTTCTTTATATCTGTAGGCCGTCTAACAGCTCGATGTATAAGGCTATGGCCTCCCGGATTTCCGTTACGGTGATGTATTCGTCCGCCGTGTGGGAACGTGAGGATTCGCCCGGCCCCATTTTCAAAGACGGGAAGTGCATCAGCGCCTGGTCGGAGAGCGTAGGCGAGCCGAAAGGTGTGCGTCCCAAGGCTTTGGCTTTGGCCACAATGGGATGGTTCTCGTCTATGCGCGAAGAATTCAGGCGGAAAGAGCGGGCTTTCACTTCACCGTCCGTATGGGCGCAGGCCGTCCGGTAGATTTCTTCGTTGGAGTAGTTTTCATTGCTGCGTACGTCTACGGTGAAAACGCATTGGTCCGGCACGACGTTGTGTTGCGTGCCGGCATGGATGACCGTTACACTCATTTTCACGTCTCCCAAGAGCGGTGAAGTCTTCGGAAACCGGTACGTTCTGAACCACTCCATGTCCTTCATGGCTTTGTAAATGGCGTTTTCCCCTTCGTTGCGTGCCGCATGCCCCGACTTGCCGTGGGCAGTGACGTCCAGTACCATCAGTCCTTTTTCGGCAATGGCCGGTTGCATGCCGGTGGGTTCGCCTACTAAGGCCAAGTCGATGTGCGGCAACAAGGGGAGTGCCGATTCTATACCGTTCTTTCCCGAAACTTCTTCTTCACAGGAGGCCAGGAAGATGAGGTTATAGGGTTGTTCCTTGCCGGATAACGTGCAGAAAGCCTGCCACAAAGCGACCACGCTGGCTCCGTCGTCGTTCGTGCCTAATCCGTAAATACGTTCGCCTTCCCTTGTGGGGCGGAACGGGTCTCGTGTCCAACTTGCAGCCGGTTTCACGGTGTCGATATGAGCGTTCAACAGCAGGGTGGGGCGCCCGGTCCGGTAAAACGGCGAGATGCACCAAAGGTTATGTCCTGTACGGTGAGGCGTTTTGCCCCGTTCTTTCATGAAATTTTCCAATAAGTCGGCCACTTCCTTTTCTTCTCTGCTTACGGAGGGAAGGCTTACCATTCGTTCGAGCAGGCCGACGGCTTCCTGTGTCAATGCTTCAATGTCCATAATTGCGTTTCTTTGAGGCAAAGTTAAGGTATTTTGGAGAAAAATTAAATATTTTGAGGTTTTCTTGTGCATCGTTTCATTTAAAACCATATCTTTGTATAGATTAAAAAGTCAAAACTATGCTAAATACAAGTCTTTTCTCAGTGCTCGTCCATGAACAGGCCAAACGTTATGGCGACAAAACGGCCATGAGCTATCGCGATTATGAAAAGAATGTGTGGGTTCCGGTTTCCTGGAATCGGTTTTCGGAAGTCGTACGGAAAGTATCTGCATCCCTGTTGGCTTTGGGGGTGGATGTGCAGGAGAATCTGGCTGTTTTTTCGCAGAACATGCCCGAATGCTTGTACGTGGATTTCGGGGCTTACGGCGTGCGGGCCGTCACGATACCGTTTTACGCTACCAGTTCGGAGAGTCAGGTGGTTTACATGGTGAACGATGCCGAAATTCGTTATGTGTTTGTCGGCGAACAATATCAATATGATATCGCTTTCCGTAGCATGCCTCATTGTCCGACGCTTCAGAAACTGATTATTTTCGATTCTTCCGTGGTAAAGAACCCGCAGGACACGGTGTCGGTTTATTTTGAGGAGTTTTTGCAAGCCGGTGCCGGACATGAAGAGAATGAGGAGTTGAAGCGGCGTGCGGCCGAACTTCGGATGGACGACTTGGCCAATATACTTTATACTTCGGGAACCACGGGGGCCAGCAAGGGGGTGATGCTGATCCATAGGATGTATCACGATGCGATTATCGCCAATGACGCGGTCCTGACGCTTGGGGAAAAGGATGTCGTGTTGAACTTCCTTCCTTTCACCCATGTGTTTGAGCGGGCGTGGTCTTACCTTTGCTTGTCCGAAGGTGCGCAGTTGGCCGTCAATTTGCGGCCTGCCGACGTGTTGCAGTCGTTGCAGGAAGTGCATCCGACGTGTATGTGTGCCGTACCTCGTTTTTGGGAGAAAGTATATGCCGGCGTGCAGGAGAAGATAAGGCAAAGCAATCCCGTGCAGCGTAAATTGCTGCATGAAGCACTTCAGGTGGGCAAGGCGTATAATGTGCATTACAAGATGCGCGGTCTGATTCCTCCCGTTTCACTGAGGTTGCGGTATGCGTTTTTCGAGAAAACCGTAATCGCTCTCTTAAAACGGACTTTGGGGTTTGAGAACGCTAACTTTTTCCCTACTGCCGGAGCTGCCATTCCACCGGTAGTGGAAGAGTTCGTCCATTCGGCCGGCATCAATATGGTGGCCGGTTATGGATTGACGGAGTCCACAGCCACGGTTTCTTGCGACCGGAACGGGCAACCCAAGACGATAGGGTCCGTAGGGCGGCTCATCGGCGGATTGCAGTTGAAGTTTGGCGAAGACAATGAGATACTGCTGCGCGGAACGTCCATAACCAAAGGATATTACCGGAAGGATGAGGCGACCCGTGCGGCCATCGACGAGGACGGATGGTTCCATACCGGCGATGCCGGTTATCTCAAGAACGGTGAGTTGTTCCTCACCGATCGGATTAAAGATTTGTTCAAGACCTCTAACGGGAAGTACATTGCCCCGCAGATGATAGAGTCGAAACTGGTGGTAGACCGTTACATCGACCAGATTGTAGTGATTGCCGACCAGCGTAAATTCGTATCGGCACTTATCGTTCCCGAATACAATCTGTTGAAAGATTTTGCCGAACGCCATCATATCCGTTTTACCGATATGGCGGATTTGTGCCGGAATGCCGACATCAACAAGATGTTGCTTTTCCGTATCAATACCTTGCAGCAAGAGTTTGCCCATTATGAACAGGTGAAGCGCATCACGTTGCTGCCCGAGCCGTTCAGCATGGAAAAAGGAGAACTGACCAATACGTTGAAGGTGAAGCGTCCGGTGGTGAACCGTAACTATGCGGCCGAGATAGAAGCCATGTACGTGGAGGATACGCCGCCGGAAGTTCCTTGTCCGCCACCGGTGACTCCTTCTGTCTGAGTGTAAAACTCTGCCATTATGGCAGACTTTTGAGAACATTCACAGACTAAAAAAGGATAAAAAGTATCGTTCTGGAGAGAAATCTTGTATAAAAATACGGCTTTTCAGGACTGAAAGTGCAAATATACGGTATATATGCAAATCATTGTGCTGAGAACAAAAAATCATTTGGCTGAAAGCGATTTTTTGTTCTCAGCATGTTTTTCGCATTTTCTCAGTACGACGGGGCATAAGGGGGCTTAAAAGGGAATAAAGACCTCTTGTTTTGGGTTGTTTTTCTTTATTAGCCCGTTTTTCGATTACAAAAATCCGAAACAGATTGTCGTGCCGAGGGACGAAATGGAATCATCCCGATGGCGACATTGCCGCAGGTTGACGGAAATACGGTTTCTTTTGTCAAGCCGGATGGACGAACGGCTGACGGTTTGATAAAAAGGCATGCTTTGAGATTCGTTTATAGACGGGCAAGGACACGGATTCCCTCAAATAAGCGATTCTCGGACGATGAAAACTGACAAAATGGCAGACTTGGGAAGTCTGCATACCTTTGTCTATGCTTGTCCTCTTTTATTTTTGAGTGGAATAGATAAGGTTTTTGTTTCTTTATATCTATATTTGTGATAGTCTGAAGTATTTTATATGACTATCAGTGATTTATATGAAACTCGCATGAGAACGGGCAACGGATAAGAAAAAGGCAAACTGTTTAGAACCACCATATTCCTCATGCTTTCAAATAACTCTTTATCTGTCTGTATATGACAGATAAAGAAAAAGAGCATATTATTTCTATAATAACAGTAAGGCGACTGCTGCCATGCAAGGTCAAGAGTACAAAAAATATTTTATCTGTTTCGCATATTTGAGCCTTACAGCAAAGCTACTGTGAAATAATACCTGTACTTTTGTATCGGAAACAGGAAAGCTCTGTCGGTTGTCTTGGAAATGTCGAACTAAAAATCATATCGTATGAAAACAAAAGTAGCATCATTAGCTTTATTATTGACTTTAATTTTTCCGATCATGGCAAAATCACAAGTAAAAATCCAACAGACTGCCGGACGCGACGCGCTCGGAGAATTTGCCCCCGAATTTGCACGTTTGAACGATGATATTCTTTTCGGGGAAGTATGGAGCCGGAACAATCTGCTTTCGCTCCGCGACCGTTCCATCGTAACCGTAGTGGCCCTGATGTCGCAGGGACTGACCGATTCCTCGTTCAAGTACCATCTCGAATCGGCCAAAAAGAACGGGGTGACCCGGACAGAGATGGCCGAAATCCTCACCCATGCCGCATTCTACGCCGGATGGCCTAAGGCATGGGCAGCGTTCCGCATGGCAAAAGAGGTATGGGACGGGAATGCCGAAAGCGTGGCCGCAGGTTCGGTCGAAGCCTATGCACAAACCATCTTCTTCCCGGTGGGACAACCCAACGATGCATACGCCCGGTATTTCACGGGCCAAAGCTACCTTGCCCCTATCCTGAAGGAAGGTGTTCCCGTGGCCAATGTGACCTTCGAACCGGGCTGCCGCAACAACTGGCACATACATAAGGCCTCCAAAGGCGGCGGACAAACCCTCATCTGTGTGGGAGGACGCGGTTATTATCAGGAATGGGGCAAGAACCCGGTGGAACTCCTGCCCGGCGATGCCGTCCACATCCCTGCCGGCGTAAAACATTGGCACGGGGCCGCGCCCGACAGTTGGTTCTCTCATCTTGCCGTCGAAGTTCCCAGTGAGGATAGCAGCAACGAATGGTTGGAACCCGTGGACGAAAAAGAATATGCCAAACTGAAATAGATCTTACAAAAAGGCATCTTGGTTGGGCATACGATTTTGCTCCGGTTGGCACAAAAAAGTTGTTTTGTGCCCGCCGGAGCATTATTTTCAGGACAAATTCTCACCGACATGCGAACATCCGCAAAACGGAATGCAGAGAAAATCTTACTACCGTTTGTCCATACCCGGAGAATAAGCCTTGGAAAAAGCATACAACCCCACGAACGTAAACAATCCGTTCAACATCAGCAACTCATATCCGAAACGATAGCCGTAGACCGAAGCGGTCCAGACGTCCAACAAGTAGCAACACACGGGTGCCGTGACACAAATCCACGGGACAGCCGCAGGCCACGGTTTGCGCCGGGTAAACATACCGAAAGCAAACAAGCCCAACAACGGCCCGTAAGTGTAAGAAGCCACCACATAAATGGCATCGATGACACTGGAATCGTTTACGGCTTCAAAACACAGGATAAAGCCGACAAAGAGCAAAGCTATCACTCCGTGTACCCTCTTTCTTACCGCCTCCGGACGGGCAAACCTCCGCTCCACGTCCAGAATGTCCACACAAAAACTGGTAGTCAAGGCTGTCAGTGCGGAATCCGCACTGCTGAACGCCGCCGCGATAATACCGATAGTAAACAACACCAACACTTCATTCCCTAAATAGCCTTCTGCACAAAACAAGGGCAGAATGTCGTCTCCCTTCACGGGCAAGGCTATGCCCTCGCGCGATGCCAAAGCCAACAGCAAGATGCCCATCCCCAGAAACAGCATATTCAAAGGAATGAACGAAAAACCGTACGAACACATGTCTTTCTGCGCATCACGCAGGTTCTTGCACGTGAGGTTCTTCTGCATCATGTCCTGATCCAATCCCGTCATGACAATCACAATGAAAACACCACTGAAGAACTGTTTCACGAAATGCTGCCGTGAAGTCCAATCGTCCCACTCTATCCAACGGCCGTAAGGGCTTTCCGTTACATGCCGTATCGCCTCAGTTACCGTAAAATCATTCAAGCGACACAGTTGGTACAAAATCAATACCAATGCCGTTATCAGACATAAAGTCTGCAAAGCGTCGGTCCACACCAACGACTTTATGCCTCCCCTGAAAGTGTACAGCCAAATCAGGAATACCGTTCCGGCCGCCGTAATCTCGAACGGAACGCCCATGCTTCCGAACACATAATTTTGCAAAATCAGGCACACTAAATACAACCGGGCAGCGGCTCCCAACATTTTAGACAACAAGAAAAAAGAAGCTCCGGTGCGATAGGCCGTCTTGCCGAACCGGACATCCAGATAAGTATAAATAGAGGTCAGGTTCAGCTTATAATACAAAGGCAACAATACGAAAGCCACTACGAGATACCCAAAAAAGAAACCTACACACATCTGCATGTAGGTCATATCCACGTCCCGTACCATTCCCGGTACCGACACGAAACTCACGCCCGACAACGAAGCTCCTATCATGCCGAACGCCACGACCCACCAAGGCGACCGTCTGTTGCCCCGGAAAAACGTATCGTTGTCCCCCGCCCCACCGGCCTTACGGGAGACGGCAAACAGCAGAAGGAAATAAAGAGCCGTTGTCAGTATGATATAAAATGCACTCATACAGCTCTTCTGCTTACGGTACCACGTTCATCCGTCGTCCCCGGAGGACAAGCGCTATTCATCCGTATTATCCTCTTCCAAGGTAAAGCGGCTGCTCCCGTCGAAACAATGCGTACATACCTGACATTTAGGCAAGCCTATGGCTTCTATCAGGTCTTCCAGCGTGTTGAACTTCAAGGAGGAGAGGTTCAGGCGTTCGGCTATCGTATCCACCATACGTTGGTATTCCGGCGACCCCGTCTGCGCGTATTTCTCCAAGTTCTTGTTCTCATCCCCCTCGAACTCCTTGATCAGCCGACGCGTAATCAACTCCATATCGCTTTTCGACGACGTAAAATTGATGAACGGGCAACCGTAAATCAACGGAGGGCAAGCGATACGCATGTGCACCTCTTTGGCTCCATAGTCGAATAAGATTTTCGTATTGTCGCGCAGTTGTGTCCCCCTCACGATGGAATCATCGCAGAAAAGCACACGCTTGTCTTTCAGCATGTCGCGGTTGGCTATCAGTTTCATTTTAGCCACCAAGGAACGCATCTCCTGATTGCTCGGCGTGAAGCTCCGGGGCCATGTAGGAGTGTACTTGGAGATGGCACGCTGATAGGGTACTCCCTTTCCTGCCGCATACCCCAAAGCCATACCAATACCGGAATCCGGTATACCACAGGCACAATCCACTTCCGCCCGGTCTCGCTCTCCCATCTTCTTGCCGCAGGCAAAACGGAACTCTTCCACGTTCTTACCCTCATAGCAGGAAGTGGGGAAACCGTAATACACCCAAAGGAAGGAACAGACTTGCATGCGCTTGTGCGGACGGCGCAAACACTCCATCCCCTCGGCCTGCAACCGGACAATCTCGCCGGGGCCGAGGTAATACACGGTCTCGTAATCCAGATTGGGAAATGCCGTAGACTCCCCGGTTACGGCATACGCTCCTTCTTTCTTACCGACTACGACCGGCGTGCGCCCCCAACTGTCTCTTGCAGCTATAATGCCATCTTCCGTCAGCAACAACAAGGAACAAGACCCTTTGATTTCCTTATACATGTGTTCGATGCCTTCCACAAAAGTCTGTCCTTGGTTAATAAGCAAAGCTATCAGTTCCGTAGGATTAATCTTACCCGAACTGAACTCCGAGAAATGCATGCCCTGCTCCAGAAGCTTTGCGGCCAAGTCTTCCGCATTATTGATTTTCGCTACCGTCACGATCGCAAAACGCCCCAAATGCGAATTCATCAACAAAGGCTGTGCATCCGTATCACTGATGATACCGACACCGGCATTCCCTTTAAACTGCCCTAACTCGTCCTCAAACTTCGTCCGGAAATAAGTACTCTCCAAATTATGTATCGAGCGGATGAAACCATGCTCTTTACTATAAGTGGCCAATCCGCCACGCCGCGTACCTAAATGAGAATTATAATCTGTGCCGTAAAACAAATCGGCCACGCACTGCGTCTTTGAGATGACGCCGAAAAAACCGCCCATAAATATCGTGTATGTGAATTTGGGCACAAAATTAAGAAAAAACAGCGATACACAATATCCATTTTTATTATTATCTTTGCCAGTATCACTTTGAAAACCGATAAACGTGAGTTTCATACGATATATATTGTGGGGATGCATGCTGTCCTTTCCTCTGGTGATGCAAGCGCGCTTGGAAGCCGCCGACTCCATCATCAGCCGGATGCACCATGCCGCTTCACAATATATGGACTTCATCCACGAATACCGCGCAGAGTTATACATCAAAGCCCAACTGGATATCATCAAGAAAAACCGGGGATTCCGTTTCATTCCGGGATTGTTCAGAACTCCGAAAGACGCCAACCGTTTTATCGTAGAGACATACAGCGACCTGCACTACACCGCTCCCAACATATACGACCAGAAAATCAAGGCTTATACCGGCACGTTGGGCGAGGCTCGTGAAATACCGGGCATTACGGATTATTTCAACGTCAATATCTATGCCCCTTACCTGATGGGACAACGCCTGCTCTCCCCTTTGGCTCCCAACAGCAATAAATACTACCGCTACGCCATCGACTCCGTGTCGTGCGACCGGCAACAACGCATCGAATACCATATTCGTTTTATCCCCCGTAACAAAAGCTTCCAGTTATTGGACGGAAGAATGACGATTACGGAAGGAGTATGGAGCGTACGCGAGATTTCATTCAAAGGACAAGCCGATTTGTTGCTTTTCGATTGCCGCATCACCATGGGAGACATCGGTACCGACACGGAATATCTGCCGGTGAAAAACGACATCAACGCATCGTTTGCCTTTGCTTTCAATATCATGGAAGGATATTACGAATCCAGCCTGACTTATAAGGAAATACATCACCGTCGCAACACACCGGAAGACAGCATTTCCAAACCGAACTACAACCTCACCGCATCTTTTTCCCTACAATGCGACCGTCAGGCCTATACAAAGGACTTCGCCCGTTTCGACTCTCTGCGGCCCACTCCTTTGGACAACTCCGAACTGTATATATATAAAAGGTACAAGGCACGGATGGATTCCATGAAATACATACAGAAAGAAACGACCCAGCCTTTCAAGAAAAACATCTGGGGCTCGGTGGGCGACTTCTTCCTGACCGATAGTGACTGGAAACTAAGCAACAATGCCACGTTGCAAAACTCTCCCTTCATCAATCCGCTGATGTTCAGTTACAGCAAAACGACCGGCATCGCCTACCGGCAAGATTTGAAATTCAACACCACATTCCGAAACAGCCAATCCCTTCACGTCGGGACACGCTTAGGATATAACTTCACTCACAACGAATTTTATTGGAATGTAGGTGCCGAATACCAATATTGGCCGGAACACATGGGAACGGTAAAAGTCAACGTCGGAAACGGCAACCGCATCGGGAACAGCCGCATTATCGATGAACTCAAAAAGATTCCGTCGGACAGCATCATCGACTTCGACAAACTGAACCTGGACCTTTTCAAAGACTTGAATTTTGAAATCAGCAACCACCTCGAAATCACCAACGGCCTGTCCGTAAGACTGGGATTCATGTTCCATCGCCGTACACCGGCCGAGCATCCTGAAGAAAGTTTCCGACAGGTGGAACTTCCGGAAAACGTGGCAGAAGGCTTACAGGCCAACATACGGCCGCAGTATAACAGTTTCGCACCGCGCATTCGGGTGGAATGGACTCCCGGCCAATACTATTACATGAACGGCCGACAGAAAATCAACCTGAAGTCCCGTTTCCCGACTTTCATCGTGGACTACGAGCGTGGACTCAGAAACATATTCAAAAGTACAGGCGTTTATGAACGCATTGAATTCGACATGCAACACCACATCCGTACAGGCCTCCTCTCCAACCTGTATTACCGTATCGGAATGGGACTGTTCACCAATCAGGAAGAAACTTATTTCGTAGATTTCGTCAACTTCCGCAAAAGCAACCTCCCCGAAGGATGGAACGACGAAATCGGAGGAGTATTCCAAGCTTTAAACGGCCGATGGTATAACGCATCTCCCTACTACGTCAGAGGACACATCTCTTACGAAGCCCCGTTTCTTGTGCTACGCCATCTTATCAAATATACCAACCATATACAGAACGAACGTTTATACCTCAACATGCTCACCATGGACCATTTAGGGCCTTACTTCGAATTGGGTTACGGTATCGGAACCTTCGTGTTCGACATGGGACTGTTCCTCTCTCTGGAAAACTTCAAACAAATAGGCTTCGGATATAAAATTACCTTCGAACTGTTCAGTAAATAATAACCGGAAGTCCCTACTTCTTTATCATTTTCCCGAACGGAGTGATATACATGCCTTCAGGCCATTCCTCCGGAATATGTCCACCGGGACAAATCTCTCCCCTCTTTATGCCATCCGTTCCATAAACCGGCAAAAGGCAGCCGCCCATCCGAGTCTCTATCCCCTCCGCCCCGGCAGGCAACTCATTTTCAATCAAACGCACAGAGTGAAAAGCGGTTCCGGTATACACCAAATACCCTCTACCGGGTGCCACCCAGCTTCCAGCAGCAGCCCGCACAAAACGTGTACCGCTGTCATCCAACAGAAATACGGTCTTCCCGTCATCTTTAATATCATACCGACCGAACACGGCATAAAAACCGTCCGTTGTTTCTACGTCACTCTCCTGAGGTTGCACGACCGTGTCCTCTCCATAAAAGCAGACTACGGATTCACGAGGTTCCGAAGGTCTCCAAAGATACGGCATTCCGGCTTGCCAAGCCTCATCGGCTTCCATTTCCCGGAATACGGCTCCGTCACCGGTTATCTCTTCAAAACAAAGGCGTTCCGATGTTATGGTTTCTCCATCCGCATCTTCCCAGGCCACTTTCTTCACGGCATACGGCAAACCTACAGTCAGCCACCCTCCATCATTCTCCGCCTTCCTGTACCACACGATTCCCGTTTCTTCCGGTACCGTGAAGGAATATTTAGGTCCTTAGGTACAACTGTCATACCCCACCATCCGAGTCACAGCATTTCCTTGTATGCCCTCATCCTTCCGGTCGATTTCAACCACGTTGGACCATCCTTCCGGCAAACGTCCGGCCTCTCCCTTACGCACGTAGGTCCAGACATATCCTTTGGGCATCTTCCCGTCGCCCACCATACTTTTCCCTTGTGGTAGGGCTATTTCGGTAAAATCTATCCGTCGGGCTTGAGCATAATCCAATGCAAACAAAGAATCAGCCAGCCAGTCTCCTTTGAAAGTCCAGTCGCCGTCTTCTCTTCTTTCCAATGTTGGTGATTGCACCTCCTTATAGATAAATAAGGAATCACCATAATCCGCTCGCCAATACAATTTAAAATTCGGCCCATATCCATCCAATGCCAAATGGAACTGCGCAGCCTTTGTTGAAGTATTGATTGCCTGCTTCGTCAATAAAGCCGTTTTACCTCCGGATACGAAATAATCACCCACTTCGAAAGTCTTATACCATTTCTTCGTAGATGTCGAAACGTCCTTTAATTCTTTATCCGTCAATGTGTACAAACCAGCCGATGAAGAGCCGCTTACACTTCCTGTCGAGTACGCCAACCATGCATCCAAAGCTATATCACGAAACGCATAAGCCTTCCCTTCTACCGACAATTCAAAAATAGCCGTTCCGCCGTCATTGATATGGATTCTACCGTTTCTGTCCAATGCAAGCTTGCGTGCAGCGCGGTTTTTCTTCCCCGTACCGGTTTTATCCTGCGATGCCATCACGTACAACGAGTCTGGATGTGCCGCACAATATCCGGCCAATACATAATGCGCACCGTCCTCCAGTTCACGAACATTCTTTATACGCCTGAAGGTTTGTGCTGAAACGACTTCTCCTCCTAAACCCAACAGGAGCATACAACTATATAAAAAACATCTGACTTCCATGGTGTTATCATTTATGTCCAATCGACCGACCACCTTCTATATGTCCCGGCTGTGAGTCTATAATTATAGTATCTTTTTGAATCGGTCCCGGTTCCGGATCTGGGTCGGGAGTAGGTTCCGGTTCTTCGGGTTCTTCGGGTTCTTCGGGCTTTTCCGGGCATGAACGCAGACCGGAGCGAGCA